>Ga0334892_1002216_pt1 | contig 14337 bp, 14 predicted proteins | sample GraSluR3_MG_4_FD_207213 | JGI IMG/M metagenome (GOLD analysis project Ga0334892, IMG submission 207213) | Sludge microbial communities from methane-producing bioreactor in Wageningen University, Netherlands - Granular Sludge_15_04-R3 | ecosystem: Engineered > Bioreactor > Anaerobic >...
CCTGCCGGCTTCGCATCCCTCCGCTCGAACCCCGGGTTACCGTCCGGCGACAAGGCCGTGTGGTGCGATTCGATTTCCAATTGGTCGATACCGAAGGCCAAGGGTACGTGGGGCCGAGAGATGCCGCGAACGCGCCGCGCCTGACGGTCTATCGGGGCGACCGCGAAATCCACACCGGCACGTTCGAGTACGGCTGAGGCGGCGTGTGCGCGTACTCGTGGCGAGTACCGGTCACCGTTGGTTCGGGCGAACTGCGCTTCGTGGCGTCGCAACCGCTGGCCGCCTCGATCGCCGTCGAGGGCCGACCCGTCGTCTTGCGGTGGAGTTGGCTCGACTCGGCCTCCAGTCTGGCTCCCTGGGCATTGATCGCCGTGCTGCTGGTCGTGCCGCGCGAGAATCGCCGCCGCCAGGCTTGGCTGATTCTCATCCCTCTGGCTCTGCTGATCGGGCTTTGGGACATGCCATTCCGGCTGCTGTCCGTCCCCGTGTCGTCGGCCGAAGTCTTCGGCTTTCTCGTCGCCGCCCTGGCCACGGGCCTTGGCGCGGTGTGGCTGCTGGGCGAGCGGATTGCCGCGGGGAGCCGGACGCGGACGTTTCTGTTGGCCCTGGCGGTCATGCTGGCGGCAGGAGGGACCGCATACGTCGCCGATTACGGGCCGTCGGTCTCCGACGACACTCTGCCCATGCTGATCGTCTTCGGCGTGCTGGGGCTGATCGTGCTGGCGGCGACGAGCCTGGCCGCCCGCTGTTGCGGAACCCGGTATCGGCGCGGGCCGTTCATGGCTTGGCTGGCGCTGTGGATGCCGGTCGTCGCCGCCGCGATCTTGTTGTGCTACGTCGCCGTGATCCTCCTGTTGGTGATCCGGCAGGGCCCGGGGGAGTTCATCCTTGCCCTGGCGAGCGTGTCGGTCGGCGCCCTGGTGGTCGGAGGCGTCTCGTACCTGGTCAACCTGCCGTTCATGATTCTCGCCTTCAAGTGTCCCTTCTACGACGACCGGTTTCGGAAGCTTTATCGGCTGGACAACGTCCTCGATGCGGCAATGCCGCCCCAGCCGCTCGTCGACGAGGTGATCTCGACCGAGCCGACCGTCAGGCCGGTGGCGCCAAGCGATGTCGTCGGCGCGTGGCACTTCTATGTCGACGCGATTTCGAAGACCGTGACGGTCGACTTCCGCGCCGACGGCACCTTTCGCCAGACCATCGGCGCGAACCAGGGCGAGGCGGTCGTATGCCCGGCGGGAACCTGGCGCCTCGAAGGGCCCCTGGTCCACCTGAGCGGCTACGTCAACGCCGGTTCGGGCCTGGTCGAGTCGCGCACCTGGTGGATGGTCGACACCCGCTCAGGCATGGCACTTTACGCCGGCAACGGCTCGGCCGTCGATGCGTCGTTCCGGTTGCGTCGCGCCCCAGCGCAGGGGCTGCGCCAGACTGGGCCGGCGAGCGCCGGCGTTGCCGAAGGGTAAGCCCGTTGGAGTTCAAGCTTCAGCTTGTCGCTCACAGCCTGAAGGCTGAACTCCAGCGGGACGGCAACCATCGACCGCGTGCATGCCGGCGGGCTATTCGCCCTCGGCCACGCCGAGCAGCTCGGCCAGGTGCCCGAGCGCCCCGGTGGCGCCGGTCGCCTCGAAGGCGTCGCGCGGGCCGGGCGAGTAGCACAGGCCGATCGACGTGGTGTCGCGGCGCAGCAACTCGGCGAGCCGCTCGGCCTGGCGGTAGTAGGGGAGCGCTTCGTCGCGCTTTCCGGCACGGCCGCGCCGGAACGCCTGGACGCAGGCATGATAGTAGCCCACGGTCCGCTCGCCGTAAGTGAACATCCGCTCGTCTTCGGCAATGCGCGCCTTGATCGTCTCGGGCAGATCGGCGCCGGCGGCCCGGTCGATGAGGGCACGGCAACTCTGGCCGTGATTCACGATCTCGACGAGGGTGGGGCCTGTGCACTCGACGCCGGAGGCCCGCTCGTACCGGAGGTGGGGCGAGGGGAACAAATCGTCGGCACCGCGCCCGAGCCGCGGCGCCAGGCCGTACTTCAGGTCGCTGACGTTCGAGAACATTCTTTCGAGCGACGCGTAGAACCGGCGCATCGTGTCGGCGGCCGGGCCGTAGCGCCGCGCGAAGTAGTCGTTCCAGAGGGCCGGGCAGTCGGTTTCGACGTCCCAGAGTTGCCGGGCCATCTGGTAGTTGGTCAGCGCCTTGTTGCCCCAGTTGCCCGTGGTGACGTGCATGTAGTGGAAGTGCCTCGCCCCGGCGCGGTAGTAGCAGGGAATGTCGCGGGCCATGGTGTGCATGAAGCAGACGGGCAGCGACCGGTAGCCCGACACGTTGTAGTACTCGCCGATGCAGAGCTGCCCGCGGTAGTGTCGCCGGGGATCGAGGGCCCAGCCGTGCAGGTTCTTCCGGTAGTGCGCGTTGCGATCGCAGCCGGGGTCGTCGAAGTCGTGCACGTAGCAGCGGACGATGGGAAAGAACGTGGCCGAGCAGGTCCGGTAATCGAAGCCCGGCGGCAGGGGCCGGGTGGGCGGCTCGATCACGTCGGCGTAGGCGAGAAAGCGCAGGATGATCGGCCGGTGGAGCCTGCCCTCGGCCCGGGCTTTCTTGATCTCCCGATCGAGCCGATGCACGAGCAGCAGGTTGCGATCGGTCGGAGCGCCCAGCGCCGCGCATTCAGAGCATTCGCACCATTTGCCCACGTCGAGGGTCCAGAAGCGGACCACGTCGGCATCGCGGTAGGGCCCGTCGACCAGCGCCTGGACGAAGTTCTTCATGAGCTCGTCGGTGGCGTGCCGGTTCGACGTGCAGTAGTTCGTGCCGAACTCGGGACGATTCACGTCGATGCCGGGCACGCGGCGCCCCTTCACCATAGGAAACCACTCGGAATGGGCTTCGAAGTACGAGAGCCGGCCGTCGTCGTCCGCGTCGCCCAGAAACGAGTCGCTCGCCGGGTAGGGATCCGGCCGAAGCGTATCATCGGCGTCGAAGGCGAGGTGGTCGTAAGGGTAGGCGTGGTGCGGGTTGAGGAACAGCGACTCGGTGTGGTGGCCGCCGCACGACATCTGGATGCCGAGCTTGCGCATCAGGGCTCGCTCGCTCTGCTCGACGCACCAGTAGTTGAGCCGGTTTCGGGCCATCCAGAGGAGGAGGTCGACGTCGGCGCGGTCTTCCCAGGCGTGAAACCCCCGCGTGGCAAAGGCGGGACGCTCGGCGACGTCGAACTCGCCAAGGGCGTCGATCGACGGGGCGTCCTCCTGGGCCTCGCCCGGCGCGAGCCAGCGGCACCCCAGCCGGTACAGAAGGTCGTAAGCCCCGTAGAGCGTGCCGACCCGGCCTCCTCCGGCAACCAGGGTGACCCGGCGGCCGTCGACCGCGGCGGTCTTGAGGCGGTAGCCCTCCGGGCCGAGTCGGGCAAGCTCTTCGTCGTCGAGGCCGATGCGGGGCGCGAGCCGGCGGGCGACGGCGTTCGAGGTCGGGCCGCCCACCACGATCCAATCGCCCTCGCCGGGCGCGTCGTCGTCGACCAACGCGAAGTCGTCGTCGCGCCCGGTCATCCTGCGCAACAGCCGCTGCAGCTCCGTGGCGGCAAAGCACTCGGTACAGACGACGTCGTCGCTCGGGTCGGCGTCGAGCCAGTCGACCTCGGCCTCGGCCGTGCCCGCCTTCCGGGCCGACGGGAAGGAGCCGACGTTGACCACGATCTGCGTCTGGGCGCGCAGGGCGCCGGCGTCGCAGGTTGCGAGAAGAGCCGTGAGAACCGCTACCGTCTGCGCAGAGCGCGTCATTCGGATTTCTCCCGCGCCAATCGAGGCGAATGAATCGATAACCGACGAAGGCGACCGGTTTCTGAAGAGTCTGGCGCCGAGGCAAGCACGTTGCAAGCCCGCCCGCCGAAAAAGGAGCCCGCCCCGGCATCCACATTGCCGATCCGTACCGCACCCCCCGATCTCTCTATCGACAGGAGGCGGCTGCTCGTGTACCGTCAAATGTTGTGCGTGGGTGTCGAGGAACGGGAGCCGGGCATGAAGGCAATCGAAGCGTACCAGTTAGGGGCGGACTACCTGGAGAGCAAGAACGTCGACAACGCCCTGGTCGCGTTCTCCGAAGCGATCCGGCTCGATCCCAAGTTCGCCCAAGCGTATAACGGTCGGGGCGTTGCCTTCGCACTGAAGGACGATTTGGAAAAGGCTCTGGCCGATTTCTGCGAGGCGATTCGTCTCGACGGCAGCGACGCCGAGTTCTACCGCTCGCGGGGCTATATCTACGAGCAGTTGGGCGAGCAGGACAAGGCCCAAGCCGACTACGCCAAGGCCGACGAGCTCGGAGGCTCGGAATAATCGCCCTCGAACGCGGCGCGCCGTGAAACCGATCCTTAGCCCGCTGCGCGAACGCCCGCGATGCGATTCCAGATCACGTAGCGGAGCACCAGGCCCGAGAAGATCAGCGCCGCGCCCAGCAGGGTCCACCAGGCGGGCCGTTCGCCGTAGACGAGCCACACCCACGTCGGCATGAGGATCGGTTCGAGCAGGCCGATGGCCACGGCCTCCTGGCTGCTGATCGAGCGAAGGCCGCGGATCAGGAAGGTGTAAGGGATGCCCATCTGAAGCACGCCGAAACCGGCCAGCACGATCAATTGCGCGAGCGTCGGCCACACGCCCAGGTGGAGCATCCACGGCAGCATGACCAGGGCGGCCACGGCGTGATTCAGGGCCACCAGCCAGGATGGGTCTTCGTGCCGCAGCGTGCGCATGAAAAGCACGACCAGCGCGTACGTGACTCCCGACGCCAGGCCGCAGATCACGCCGAGCCGGTCTTGTCCTTGAACCTCGAACCAGAGGATCGCGCCCACGCCCACCAGGCCGAAGGCCAGCGGAATCAGGTCGCGTCGCACGACGGGCTCGCCGATCACACCGGCCGAGATCAGGAACACCCACCAGGGGGCGGTCGACTGAAGCCAGATCGCGTTGGCCGCCGTGGTCTGCGTCAGGGCGGTCAGGTAGGTGACGTTCATGGCCGCGAACGAGATCGCCAGAGGAACCAGCAGCCCGCTCCACCGCGGCCGCCGGATCGTCGGCATGAGCACCACCGCGGCAAACCCGGCGCGCCAGAAGGCGAACAGCGGCCCCTGGATGCCTTGCCAGTCGGCAAAGAGGTCGGCCCGCGCGAACAGGCCGCTGGTGCTCCACAGCAGGGCCGCGCCCAGGACCCAGAGCCGGCCCGAGAGCTTGCCGCGGTCGGCTGCCCGGGCCGGAGTCGTGAGCGTATCCATCGAGGGTTTTCCAACGGTTGGGGGGCGTGCGCGATTGCCGCGGTGGGTTGGATGGGTGCGTTTTGACGCGCCGCACGACTTGTGATCCGGTGGGCGGCGGGCCGGTTCGATTTCAGCTTCACAGAACCTGCACGTGAAGGTAGGCCCGTATTCTCCGATCGGCCGTGACGACGGGACACCGATGGAACCTGGCCGTCGCCACGACAATCTGATCCGCCGGATCCTGGTGCATGGGTGGAGGCAACCGCGTGGACTCGACGGCAATCTCCGGCTCAAGGGGCAACAAGGTAATACCGGGATACGCGAGAGCCTGGCGCATCCAACGGTCAACGGAGCAAGGGAGCGTCAGTCGGCCCTTCTCGACCAGTTTTGCCACTTCCCAGCACGATATCGCGCTAACACCGAGCCCACTCTGTTCATGCTGCCGAAGGAGTGCCTCGTGGGATGGGTGCAGATGGGAGTCGCCATGCACCCACCACCCCCATATATGCGTGTCGAGCACGATCACTCGGTGGCCTCCCACTCCGACTCCGCCACCGGGTCGGTCGGCCTCTCGTACTCGACCGGCGTGCCTCGAAGCGGATAGCGCGCAGCGGTCTCCGACGTCGGGCTTGGGGGACGCACCAAAGCCGGGCGCGGAGGCAACTTGATCCGGAGTGCCTCCTCCCGGTTGCGAATGGGGCGCAGTTCCTCGGGATTCACGCGGTCGGCCCTCCCGTCTCCCGCTGCGACGGCAAGGCGGTCGGGTCCAAAGCCATCGCCGGCGCCCAGCGGACGTTCGAATGGAACAAGCTCAGGCCGAGTTTTTGGATAATTCGTTCGACTGCGGGCAGGTTCGACTCGGTCCAGTCGGCAAAGGGTATCCACGCCCGCAAAGGGCGCTTCACGTCGCCGGCCAGCTCGAGCAGCATGTCGACGAGTTGGCGGCCGCATCCCTTCCCGCGGAACTGGGGACGCACGAAAAGCTCCTCGACGTCCAAAAAGCCGTCGCGGTGTACCGCGAAGGCCCAGGCGATTCGCTCATCGTTAGTTCCGTCATACACTTCTCGTCCGTGTATCAGGTCACCTCCATGCACAGAATTCCCAAGGAAGTCCAAGTCCCCCCAGGATACGGTCTGAATGCCCTCGCAGGCAAAAAAGTGTGGCAAAGAGCCTGCGCCGCGCGAAGTCCATGCGGAAACAAGGTACTTATCGAAATACTCAAACGTGAGCGAACCGAATCCCCGATTCCCCCAATGCTCTCCCCAACTGTTGACAAAGACGAAGCGCGAACGGAGCGCGTCAAACCCGATCAAGCTTACACAATGGCTACCGACGATTTCGTCTGCGGAGGCCGGGGGGCGGATCACGCCGTCGTCCGCGCTGAACCACTGATCAGTAATCTCGAAGGCCGCATTCACGGGCTGCCGATGGCCAAGCATGATGCAGCATTCGTCTGCGGAGCGTATCCTCTGATAGTGGTAACTGCGAAGAGATTTGGCCTTGGCGTCAAGACCGGGCGGCTCGGGGGGCGGCCAAGTCTCGCGCGACATTGTGCGCGGACAGTCGTCGTACGTGACCGCACCCCATCCAAAGGACACACGATTACAGGTGATCGGCCAAACGCCTGTCCCAGGGTCGCCAGGATAGGTTCCCTCGAGTTGCCGGCTTCGCACGAAGTTGTACTGGGAGTTCAGAGACGCCAAGACTCCAGCCTGCACGTCCCGTAGATCCGTCTTGCCGAATGCAACCGCCGCTGTCATTGGGGCTCCTGACGCTTCATCGAGACGACTACGGGCAACGAGAGATTACGCCCTTACGACGCGCCTTGAGGATGCCGCTGGCGCGAAAAGCTCCGTACCCTCGCACGTCCGAACGCTTCTCGACAGGAAGAACAATCCCCTCGATCATGGTACCGCAAAGTCGCCGAAACGCCAAGTTGGCCGGGGATCGGCTGGCGAACCTCCTGACCTGGCTACGACCCCAAAAGGGGGCCGCGCCCCGGCGGCAAGGGGTACGACCGTACGGATCACGATTGATCAGCAAGTCTCGTGTTACGCAGCAGGGAGGGCAATCGTCATTGCCGCCGTTCTGCAAGTCATGCCGGACCACTCCGACTGCGTCGTTGTGCCTACCCCGGGATCTCCAGCCACTTGCCTTCCCTGGCGCTCTGGAGCACCGTGTCGCAGACCTGCTGGGTGCGCAGGGCCTGCTTCATGTCGGGCTGGAAGGCGGGGCCGCCCTCGAGGCCGGCCAGGAAGTCGGCGAAGCTGTTGATGAACGTGTGCTCGTAGCCGATCGTGCAGCCGGGCACCCAGTAGTTCTTCATGTAGGGATGCTCGAAGTTCGTCACGTGGATCCGCTGCCAGCCGGTCAGGTGGTCTTCGATCTTCTTGCCCGTGTCCGGATCGGCATAGCGGAAGAACTGGAGGATGTGCGGATCTTCGAGGTCGAAGTAGATGCCGCCTCGCTCGCCGTTCATTTCCATGGTGCTGTAATTCTTGCGCCCCCGGGCGTAGCGGGTGCTCTCGAAGGTGCCGACCGATCCGTTCGCGAAGATGGCCAGGAACATGCAGGCGTCGTCGATGTCGACCTTCTCGACCTTGCCCGTGTCGGCGTGCTTGCGCTCCTTGATGAACGTTTCGGAGTGGGCCACGACGCGCTGGATGGGCCCGTTGAGCCACTCGGCCGTGTCGATCGAGTGCGCCAGCAGGTCGCCGGTGACGCCGCTGCCGGCCACGCGGCTGTCGAGTCGCCAGAGGGCCATGCCGCCCTGGGGCACGTCGGCGCCGATCGTGTAGTCCTGGTTGTACATGGCGCGGTAGTGGAAAGGCCGGCCCACGCGCCCCTCGTCGATCAACTGCTTGAACAGGGCGATGGCGGGTACGCGGCGGTAGTTGAACGAGACCATGTTGGCCACGCCCGCCTTCTCGACGGCGGCGACCATCTCCTTGGCCTCGGCCGCGTTCATGGCCAGGGGCTTTTCGCAGACGATCATCTTGCCCGCCTCGGCCGCCGCGATGACCATGTCGTGGTGCAGGAAGTTGGGGGCGCACACGTCGACCAGGTCGATGTCGTCGCGCTCGACGATCTTGCGCCAATCGGTCTCCATCGACTCGTAGCCCCACCGGGCGGCGAACTCCTCGAGCTTCGTCTTGTCCTGTTCGCGGGCGTAGCATGCTTGGAGCACGGGCTTGTGCTCGCGCGGGAAGAAGTGGTTCACCTGAAGCCAGGCGTTCGAATGCGCCCGGCCCATGAAACCGCAGCCGAGCACGCCGATGCGAAGTTCTTTGGCCATCTCTTTTTCCTTTCAAGGTTGATGGAAATCGTGTGCCGTGAAAAAGACCTGAGAAGCCCCTCAATGAATCCAACGTGCCAGTTTTCGAGACGGGAAAGCACGGTGCGTTCCTCAAATCGGCCCGATCGGTCGAAAACGGCCGGCGACGCGGTCATGAGCGGCGCCCTCCTCGGGTGCGCAGCAACTCCGCGGCCCCGGGCCGCGTCGTCGTCGGCCAGGGGCGGCGTCGGCGGCCGCGCGTCGTCGAGGCGCTCGGGATACGGCCCCTGGTCGTACGCTCGATCCAGGGCCGCCTGCAAATCGAGAACCTCGTCCTCCTCGCCCGCCTTCAGCGGCACGCGAATCCGCGGCAAGCGGTCGCCGATCCGAACGGGATAGATCTCGTAATCTTCGCCCCCCCTGCGCGCGACGTTCACGAGGTAATCGTGCCGCGGAAGCTCTTCCAGCAAGACGTCGGGAAACTCGACCACGCGCGGGCCGTCGCGCAACAGATCGATCTCGACCAGGTGCACGCCCGCCTCGCGGGTCTCGGCCTGCTTCTGCTCGTAAAGGGCTCGCCCCTGGCGATCGAGCTTGTTCGTCGGGCTCAGCACCTCGATTCCCGTGACCACCTCGGCGCCTTCCGCGCGGTAGATCACCAGGTACGGTTCGCGAACCTGCACCTCGGCGCGGGCGATGCGAACCGGCTCATCGGGCTCCGCCACCGCGATCGTCTCGCGCGGCACGCGGGGCCGCGCCGGCCGGGCTAGCGCGAGGTCGGGATAGATCGGGCGCCGCGGCCGGGCAAGCCATATCCGCTCGCCAATGTCGACGTAGTACCCTCGCGCCCGCAGCCGGGGTTGCAGCAATGCCGCCGACTCGGTCACGAGCCGCGCGTGCACCCCGGGCCAGACTTCGGGGTGCTCGAGGTACGGGTCCATGCCGGGGAAGGGGCTTGGCATCGGAGCTCTCGATTCTCGAAATGCGTGCCGCAACCGGATCGCCGGTCCTACTCCACCCAGCCATGCGCGTCGCGCACGGCGATCATCGCCGCGAGGATGTCGTTCCAGGTCTCGGGCTTCATCATCATGTCGTTGGGGAACATGCAGCCGTCCCAGCAGAGGTGCTTGATCCGCCTGGTAAGCTGGCCGTCGGCGTCGCGGAGCCAGTAGCCGGCGTGGCGGGGAATGTCGAGCTTGCCGTTGGGATCGGTCGCCGGACAGTGGCGGCCCGTCTTGTCGTGCGAGCCCGACCCGTGCACCGTGCCGTCGTTCTGGGCGATGTGCAGGTCGATCGTCCAAGGCCGCAACGCGTCGGTCAGCTCCTGGTAGGCCGCGTCGAACCGGGCCGAGTCGCTCCAGTCGAAGTCTTCGGGCAGGATGGCGTCTTCGGGGGCGTTGTAGCCCAGCAGGTAGAGCAGCGTGTGGGCCATGTCGGCCTGGAAGCCCAGGGTCTTCGGGCGGTCGACCATTTCGAGAAGCTGGAGCATGCGCTTCCAACTGTGCATGCCGCCCCAGCAGATCTCGCCTTCGGCGGCCAGGGTCTCGCCGTGATCGTCGGCGATATCGGCGGCCTGGCGGAAGGTCTCGGCGATCCGCTTCTGGTTCCCCTCGGGATCGGCCAGCCAGGGCTCGACCCCGCCGCCGGAGTCGATGCGCACGGCCCCGTGCGGCCGCACGCCGAGCTCGCGGAGCACCTTGGCCACCCGGCAGCCCTTGCGCACCTGGTCGAGGAACTTGCCTCGCTCGGCGTCGTCGCCCATGGCCGCCCCGCCGCCGGTCGGCGGCCAGATGGGAGCCACGACCGTGCCGATCTGCAGGTTGCGGGCCTGGGCCTTGTCGGCCAGCTCCTTGATGGCGTCGTCGCTCTGGACGGTCGAGTCGATGTCGATGTGCGGCAGGTAGAGGAACAGGTCGAAGCCGTCGAACTTGACGCCGTCGACCTCGGCCGCCGCGGTCAGATCGAGCATCGTATCGAGGTCGATGGGCGGCTCGCCCCCATCGCCCTTGCCGACCACGCCGGGCCAGGCCGCGTTGTGAAGCTTGGGGTAGTTGTTCGTGTGCTGATTGCTCATCAAGAAGTTCCTATCGGTTCGAGGGAATACTTGGTGGTTCGGGCGGGGCGATCTTCTCCAGTTCAGACAGCAGCGGGGGCAGGCGCGCCGTGGCAACGCTCCAAACGACATCATAGTCCACGTGCAGGTAGTCATGCACTACCTTGTGCCGCATGCCGATGATGCTCTTCCACGGCACTTCGGGATGTGCATCTTGGAATTCGGGGGACACACGTCGGGCCGACTCACCGAAGGTCTGAATGAGGTGGACCAGCGCCAATCGCAGATTCTCGTCGGCGTCGAACTCCGATCGAGACTTGCCGGCCACTTTGCCCGCAATCGAGCGCGCCGTGTCCACCATGTGGCCGACGTAAACGAGGTCATCCTTCTGCATACAGCACCTCGGCACTGGCCAGCACGCGGCCGCGCAGCCAGCGGTTCAAGTACTTTTGCTGAACGATATCGACGCGGTGGCCGCCAAACAGCCGCGACAGCTCCTCCTCCATGTCGATGATGTCGAAACCCACGGCGTGCCCGGGCTCGAACTCCACGAGCACGTCGACGTCGCTATCCGGGCGGAAATCGTCACGCAAGACCGACCCGAAGAGCGACAGCTTGCGGATGTGGTGCCGCCGGCAGAAAAGGGCGATTTCGTCACGGGGGAGATCGATTTTCACGGCTTGGTGTTCGCTTGCCATTGGCGATGCGCCTCTTGAGCCAACTCGACGAAGCCGTGGACCACGGCGTTCTCGTCCATGTCGTGACGCCGGGCGAGAAGGCGCGTCACGTCGTTCGGCGAGACCCAAGGAAATGCGATGCTGCGTTCGGTCGGCTCGTACTGATCCTCTCCCGCCGAGGGGACAGGGGAGTTCTCTTCCATTCCGCCCCGCTCGCGCGAGGCTGGCTTGCCATGCGACACTACTGCTTCCGATGGTCCCCAATCTGCGGCGTCTTCGGGTGGACGTTCGGGCCGAAGTAGCGCAGGCCCACGAGCGGCTCACCGCCGGTGTTTTCGATCTCGATGCCCTCGGCGGCCGCCTCGGCCGTGATGAACACCTCGTCCCAGGGCTCCTCGCCGTAGTGGATCATGACGGGCGTCTGGAGCTGGAGCTTGCCCATCCGGCCCGAGCCTTGCACCGTGATCCATCCGCTGGCCCCGGGATCCTTGAGCACGCACTTGGCGCCGGGCATGACCGTCAGCTCCTTGGCCGAGACCAACTGCCGGCCGTCGAACCCGCCGTAGTCGATCCAGCGGTCGGTGTACCCGTCGCCCGAGCACGCCGGGTCGACGATCGGCTCGACGTAGTTGCTCTGTTTGAAGCTGGGATCGACGTTCTTCTCCCAGTCGAGCTGATCGACGATGAATTCGAGGTCGCGGTGCTTGTCGGCGGGCACGTCCTTGACGAGCAGGTCCCAGGGCACTTCGCGCCCCTCGACGAGCGACTGGAACATGCCGAAGACGTCGCTGCCCCATTGGGGCTCGTAGGTGCACATCGAGCCGGGTGCGTGCAGCACGCCGGCGGGGATCATCCAGCCCGTGCCCGCCTTGAGCCGGTAGGCTTTCGAGAGATCGAGGATCCCGTTGTCGCCCTTGTCCCAGTTCTCGAGGCATCGGATCACGTCGGCCTTGGTCGTGCCCGGTTCGAGGCCCATGAAGGTGTAGTCGAAATGGTTCTCGGCCGCGTTGAGCTGCGGGGGAAAGTAGTAGCACTCGGGCTTGCCCTGCTGGCCGGTCAGGGCGGCCGAGGCTTGCGTCTGGTGCATGTGGTGGGGGATGGGCCCCATGTTGTCGAAGAACTTCGAGTAGACGGGCCAGCGCTGGTACTCGTCCCAGATCTTCGGACCGACGATGCGGCCCTGGCCCTCGTCGACGGCGTCTTTGAGCAGGAACCGCTTGCCCTCGAACACGCACCAGCTCAGTCCCTCGTCCCAGGCGCGGCCGTCGTTGGCCGCCTCGGTGGTGCTGGCGAACCACCGCTCGTCGATGCCGCCGCGGTGCGTGCCCAGGGCGTACCAGTCGGTCGGGGCGAGCTTGATTCGCTTGCCGGGATGGAGAAAGCTGCGGGGAACCCAGTTCGGCGTGAGCCGCAGCAGCCCGCCGCCGGCGTCCAGGGCTCGATCGAGAATGGCGCCCACGTTGTCGCGTTGGATGATTTCGGAAGCACACATGATCGTTCACTCCTCAAGAATCTGGGGCGTTCCGCGGCGACCGCCGAAGCCTCATCGACGGTCCCGCCCAAACCTCCGCGGAGCTTGCCCGCTGACGGACGTTACGTTTCAGGAATCGCGGTTCGCCCCCCGGGCCGCATGGGAAACCCCACCCCAAACCCGACCCGAGAGACGCCTTCCGAAGGCTTGTTTTATTCGTTGGGTGGGCCCCTGGCAAGTCACCCGGAGGATCGGTAGTTGGAAAATGCGCCGACCGCGAAGTCTGGGCAAAGCAGAGGCGTGAGGGTTGCACTCGGCTAGGTTCGGGAAAGGCCGAGCCGTTATCGGGCTTCGAGCCCGTCGAGCCCCTCGGGCGGCTCCATCCTGCGGCGTTTGTCGAGAAAGTGCCGGTATTTCGCCAACTCCGCCTCGGTCCAGGCGTTCGCTTCGATGTAGTCGCCGCAGTAGGGCACGAGCAGGTCGATCCAGGCGGCGATCTTGTCGGCCTCCTCGCGATTCAGTTCGACTCCTCCGTGGCCGTTTTCGAGTAGCGCGATCAGACCGCTGCGAGCTGCGCCCGACGAGTACGGGGCAAGCATCGTGGGTTCCGACTGCGCGCTGATCCAGTCGACCAGCCGATTCGGCTCGCCCAACAGGGCCACGAGATCGGGCCGGATGTTCGTGCGCCGCGCGCCGGTGAGGGCCAGATACGCGTCGGACCATCGCCGGCCCGACTGCTCTTCGACCGTCGTTGTGCGCAGCAGGCTGAACGCCTTCCCCTCGTCCGCCGAGGTCTGGCCGACATTGCGGTTCCACGCGAGTTGCCGCGTGCGGTCGTCGTGGCATCCGATGCAATGCTTGTCGAGGATCGGCTGGATCTCCTGGGCAAAGCTGAATCCGCGGGGCGGCCCGAAAAAGGGAGCGAGCTTCTGCGGCCCGTGGCCGAGGGCGAGGGTCGCTCCCTCGGGTCGGGGCGCGCTGTTTTTCGACTCGTGGCATCCCACGCACGCCGTCGCTTCGCCCGGCTGAAGCGTCGACCAGCTTCGCATGGTCTGGACCGCGTGACCGCGGGCATCGAGCGCCTGGAAGTACAGGGGCGTGCGGGCCGGAACCTCGAACCACGCCGAGCCGTCGGCATACACGGTCGCGTCGCCCACGATCGTCTTCGGATCCCAGCACCCGTTGCCGATCGAAACGGGCGTCGACGCCAGCGCGCGACCCGCGGGCCCCATGCTGTAGTTGCAGCGGATTCCGGCCGCTCGAAAGGCGATCGCCACGACGCGAAGCCTCTTGACCGTGCCCCGCGGAACGCCGGCCAGGCCGGCGCCGGCGTAAACGTCCTGCACGTAGTAGGTGCCCGACGCTTTGCCGTGGTCGACGACGCTCGGACGGAGGTGGGCACGCGGGCGCGGCCGAAGCGGGATCGGCTGGTTGCACGAAATGCCGGGGTCGCTCGCCAGAAGCTCGCGGCGCCCGTCCACGTCGATCCAGTAGATCGCGTAGGGACGGTCGTAGCGACGGTTGGGGCTGCCCACCGGATCCATGGTCACCAGAAACGTCGTGTCGCGGATCGGGTAAGGGTATTGGAACTGGGGGCCTTGTTGCCCGTAGGCATCGATCCTG
>Ga0334892_1002220_pt1 | contig 14321 bp, 13 predicted proteins | sample GraSluR3_MG_4_FD_207213 | JGI IMG/M metagenome (GOLD analysis project Ga0334892, IMG submission 207213) | Sludge microbial communities from methane-producing bioreactor in Wageningen University, Netherlands - Granular Sludge_15_04-R3 | ecosystem: Engineered > Bioreactor > Anaerobic >...
TCGCCTGCACATCCCCCGGCAGGGTGTTTTCTGGGACATTGGCGGCGGTTCGGGTAGTTTGTCTTTGGAGGCAGCCAGGCTTGCGCCGGAGCTGGCCATCTACACGGTGGAAAAAAAAGAGGAGGAACAGGCCAACATCCGCCACAACATCAAGACCTTTGGCGCGTATTCCATTCGCCTGATTGCCGGTGAAGCGCCAGAAGCCCTGGCACAACTACCTACGCCAGACCGGATTTTTGTGGGTGGCAGTGGCAAGCGGCTGGAAGAAATATTACACACCGCGGCCAACCGCCTGGCACCAGGTGGTCGCATCGTGGTCAACGCAGTGCTGGCCAGCACCCGGGAAAGCGCCTGCCGCACCCTGGCCGCTCTGGGTCTGAAGGTGGAAAGCAGCACCCTGTCGCTCACGCGACAGGCAGGCAATAGCGCCCCCCAGCAATTCAACCCCATCACCATTGTTACAGGAAGTTCATGAGTTCACCTACACACCCTACCCCCCGGGGCCACTTGTATCTGGTTGGTGTCGGCCCCGGCGATCCGGAACTGATGACCGTCAAAGCGGTACGCATCCTGCAGCACTGCCAGGTCTGGGCAACACCCAGCGCCAAAAACGGCAACAACGGCTTCAGCAGTGCTCTGGCTATTGCCCAGGGCATAGTGGCACCAGAGAAGCGGGAAATATTGCGACTCTTTTTTCCCATGAAGCCGGTTTATCTGGATGCAGCGGCCGACCCCGCCCTGCTCAGCGCCTGGAACGAGTCGGCCGCCACTGTGCTGGCCCGTCTCGACCAGGGGCTGGATGTGGCCTTCCCCACCCTGGGAGATCCGGGCGTGTATTCCACTGCCTTTTATCTGCTGGCAGCCATCCAGAGCCAGCGCCCGGATGTCCGCTTCAGTATCGTGCCTGGTATTACTGCCATGTCGGCCTGTTCGGCAGGCCAGGCCAGACCGCTCGCCCTGGGTAACGATGTACTGGTCGTGGTGCCAGCTGCCTTTGCAGACGATCGCCTGCACGATATCCTCACCCAGTTCGATGCCGTGGTGCTGATGAAGGTGCACAAACGGCTAGACATCCTCATCACCCTTTTGGAAGAACTGGGCCTGTGCGAACAGGCAGTGCTGATCGAATGCGCTGGCCTGCCAGAAGAGCGGATCTACACCGATATTCGCAGCGCGCGCGGCCGTAAGCTTCACTACTTTTCCACCATCCTCATCCGCAAGAAAAGCGTGCAGGTGCAGCCATGAGCCAAGGAAAAAACGCGGGGCTCATTCCCATAGCCTTTGTCGGCGCAGGCCCTGGCGATCCAGAGCTGCTCACCCTTAAGGGACGCCGCCTGCTGGACAGTGCAGACCTGGTGGTCTATGCGGGCAGTTTGGTCAACCCAGCATTGTTAACAGGCATTGCTGCCCAATGCCACGATAGTGCCGGGCTTGACCTGGCGGCAATCATGGACCTGATGATTCTGGCCTGTCGGGCGGGCAAACGGGTGGTGCGGCTGCACACCGGCGATCCAGCCCTGTACGGTGCCATCCGCGAGCAGATGCAGTGGCTGGATCGGGAAAAACTGCCCTACGAGGTGGTGCCCGGGGTCAGCTCTGCCTTTGCCGCGGCTGCCACCCTACGCCGGGAACTGACCGTGCCGGAACAGACCCAAACCGTTATTCTCACTCGCCAGGCAGGTCGCACCCCAGTGCCGGAGCGCGAGGCCCTGCCCAAACTGGCGGCCATTGGCGCCAGCATGTGTATTTTTTTAAGCGTAGCCATGATTAAGGAGGTGGTGGCAGACCTGCTTGCCGGCGGCTATGCTCCGAGCACGCCGGTGGCAGTGGTGGAAAAGGCCAGCTGGCCGGATGAACGCGTCCTGCGCGGCACCCTGGCAGATATCACCGCACAGGTTGTCTCAGCAGACATCCGCAAAACCGCCATGATTGTGGTGGGCCCGGCCTTGGACGATGCCAGCCAAGCCGCCTCCCGGCTCTATGCCGAAGATTTTTCCCATGGCTGCCGCTGAGCAGAGCAACAACAAACTCGGCAGTGCCGGCCCTGTGCAGCATCCCGATCAAACGACGGGACACGTCGAACAAACTGCACATGCTCCGGCACAAAAGGCGCAGATCGCCATTCTGGCCATCACTGCCGGTGCACTTGAATTGGGCGCGCAGCTGGCCCAGGCCCTGCCCGCAGATCTGTACCCCTGCAAGGGACAGATACGAGAGCGCTTTGCCAGCCTGTGGCACAACTACGAGGCACTGATCTGCATTATGGCAAGCGGCATTGTGGTGCGGCAACTGGCCCCGCTCATGCACGACAAGTACCACGACCCGGCAGTGCTGGTGCTGGACGAACGCGGCTGCTTCGTCATTTCCCTGCTCTCCGGTCACCTGGGCGGCGCCAATGCCCTGGCCCGGCAGGTGGCAGCGATCACCGGTGGCCAGGCTGTGCTGACCACAGCCTCTGATGTACTTGGTCTGACTGCCCTTGACCTCTGGTGCCGTTCTCTGGACGTGCAGGTGGCAGATACAAAGCGTTTTACCCAGGTTATGGGCCGCCTGGTGAATCGGGGATACGTTCGCCTGTGGCTTGATACCATCAACCTGGCCGACACGGCCCAGCCACCACTACCACCGGATATCCACCAGGCAGCAGGGCCTGCAGAGGCTGATTTATTTATCAGCCCCTGCCTGTATCCCGCTGACCAACCTGCAGCAGCAGCCCTGCTCCATCCCAAAGTTTTGGTGGTCGGTATTGGCTGCAAACGCGATACCAGTAAAGAGCAGATTGCCGAGGCAGTGAGCGCTGCTCTCAGCCAACACGGCCTTGCGCCACAAGCCCTGGCCCAACTGGCCAGCATTGACCTCAAGGCAAATGAAAAGGGCCTGCTCGACTATGCAGCCGAACACCAGCTGCCCCTGACTTTTTTTAGCAAGGATGAACTCAACCAGGTGGCTGGGGTTTCGTTTTCAGAACCGGTTTTCCGCGCCACCGGCGCCAGGGGTGTGGCCGAGCCTGCAGCCCTGCTGGCAGCCGGCGCAGGCGCCAGACTGCTGGTGACTAAAATGAAATGGCCGGCGGTCACCGTGGCTGTGGCCTGCATGGCCTGGCCCCCTCCCCCTGTATCTGCACCAAAGGACCCATGAATACACAAAGCACACAAAACGCGTCGTCCACTCTTCCCAACCCAGCAGGTGGCAAGGTCTGCGTGGTCGGCATTGGCCCAGGCGCGCTCGATCTTCTGGCCCCCAGGGCCCTGGCTGCCCTGCAGCAGGCAGAGGTGATTATTGGCTATCGCACCTACCTCAATTTGGTGGAGGACTGCTTCAACCCCAGGGCAGAGGTGATTTCCTCGGCCATGATGCAGGAGATCGACCGCTGCCGCAAGGCCCTGGAACTGGCAGAAACAGGCCGTAAGGTGGCCCTGGTCTGCGGGGGTGATCCAGGGATCTATGCCATGGCCGGACTGGTGTTCGAGTTGGCACAAAGTCAGGGCAACCGCTGCGGCATTGAGATCGTTCCGGGCATTGCTGCGCTCAATGCCTGTGCCGCTGTTTTGGGTGCACCGCTCATGCACGACTTTGCTGCCATCAGCCTGTCAGACCTGATGACTCCATGGGAGCTGATCGAAAAACGGCTGACAGCCGCAGCTGCAGCGGATTTTGTTACTGTGCTCTACAATCCCAAGTCTAAAAAGCGCACCAGCCAAATCGAACGTGCCCAGGAAATCTTTTTGCAGCATCGTCCGGCCAGCACCCCGGTGGGTATTGTTAAAGCAGCCAGCCGAGACGATGAACACGTGGAGCTTTGCACCCTGGCAGATATGCTTACCATTGATATTGGTATGCAAAGCACACTTACCATTGGTAACTCGCAAACCTTTGTCTGGCAAAACCGCATGGTCACCCCCAGGGGGTATGCAAAGAAATACGGTCTTTAATCATTTTGTGAGTTTGTTTATTGGGCTTCGCTGCGCTCAGCACCAACCTACGAGACTTTACGATATTGCAGTAGGTTATGATATGTAGGTTGGGCTGAACCTTTGGTGAGGCCCAACGCTGGGGCCCAAAATATGCACACACACTGCGCATACTGGCACAACAGGGCATTCATGCTTATTGGTGTTGGGTATGATACACGCTCATCTTGCCGGTAGTGTAGAGCAATCTAGACATACCGGCCCACCATTCAAACCGTTGCATTGCCATTGACATGGCCATTCAATGAGTAGCCCTACCACACAACCCACCAAGCTTTTGGTCAAACGGCAATTCTATACCTTTGCCGAACCACCGCAGACCATGCAACTGGACAGTGGCGCACAACTGGGCCCCATCACCCTGGCCTACGAGACCCTGGGCGAACTGAACCAGGAGCGCAGCAATGCGGTGCTCATCCTGCACGCCTTTTCCGGCGATTCACATGTGGCTGGCTACTTCACCAAAGAGGACACCCGCCCAGGCTGGTGGGACAGTATGGTGGGTCCGGGCAAGGCCATAGATACCAACATCTACTTTGTCATCTGCATCAATATTTTGGGCAGCTGCGCCGGTTCCACCGGGCCGGCCTCCATCAATCCGGCCACCGGCGACTTCTGGGCGCTCACCTTTCCCATGGTCACCATCGGCGACATGGTGCGGGCGCAAAAACACCTCATCGACCATTTGGGTATAACAAAGTTGCTCTCCCTGGTGGGCGGTTCAGTGGGCGGCATGCAGGTGCTCCAGTGGTGCGTAGACTATCCGCATATGGTGCGCTCTGCCATTCCGTTGGCCACCACCAGCCGCCACTCTGCCCAGGCCATTGCCTTCAACGAAGTGGCCCGCCAGGCGATCATGGCCGATCCGGCCTGGAACATGGGCGACTATTACAACGGTCCTGGTCCTACCCACGGACTTGCTGTAGCGCGCATGATCGGGCATGTCACCTATCTGTCCGACGAGGCCATGCGCGAAAAATTCGGCCGCAGACTGCACACCGGCAGCCTCTCCTTCAACTTCAGCGGCGACTTCCAGGTGGAGAGCTATCTGCACCACCAGGGCAAAAAGTTTGTCGACCGTTTTGATGCCAATTCACTGCTCTATATCACCAAGGCAGCAGATTATTTCGATTTGGAGCGCGAAGGCGGCAATCTGCTCATCAACCCGGCCCTGGCAGCAGTGTCTTTTTTGGTCATCTCTTTTAGTTCAGACTGGCTCTATCCCACCTACCAGTCCAAAAACATTGTCTCTGCCCTGAAAAAAAATGGCAGTGATGTGAGTTTTTGCGAAATCGAGGCCCAATGGGGGCACGATGCCTTTCTTTTGCCCAATGCGCGTCTGCATGGGCTGATCAGTGGTTTTCTCGCCCGCATGCGCCATGAGCACAGTATACAATAAAGAGGCAGGCTCCCTGCGCTACGACCTGCAGGTGATCGCCTCCTGGATCGAGCCGGGTGCGCGGGTTCTGGATCTGGGCTGCGGCAGCGGCGATTTGCTCGCCTACCTGAAGACGCACAAACAGGCCCATACCACGGGCATCGAATATTCGGAAGAGCGGGTGGCGCACTGCATCCAGCGCGGGCTCACCGTGTTGCAGGGTGATTTTTGCCGGGAAATCCGCGATTATCCCGACAACTGCTTTGATGTGGTCATCCTTAGCCACACCTTGCAGCAAACCCGCAACCCCAAGGAACTGCTCACCGATATGCTGCGCATTGGCCGTCGGGTAATTGTCAGTTTCCCCAACTACGCCCACTGGCGGGTACGGCTGCAGGTGCTCTTCACCGGGCTTGCACCGGTAACCGATCAGCTGCCCTACGAGTGGTACGACACTCCCAATATCCGCATCATCTGCTTCAAGGAGTTCAAGCGCTTTTTGCAGCACTTTGGCATGCGGGCGGTGCGAGAGGTGGCCATCAACACCCACCACCACGAAACCAGGGGCAACCAGGTTCGTTTTCTCAAAAATTTACGCGCCACCTTTGGCATCCTCATGCTGGAGACGGCCGAAGATATTCATCTGTACAAATAAGGGAGTCCCATGGGTTCAAAGGAAATGTTGGCCGGCACCTGCAACGTTGACAGCAGCATCATCAGCCGCATGGAAAATCCAATCCCCAAAGCCGTGGCCGCCCTGAGCGCAGGTTTTAAAAGCGGCAAATGGGCCAGCCACATCGAGCCAGTGCCCATCCCGCTCAAGCACGAGGTGGTTGCCCTGGTCGACCAGGTACAGCGCATCCTCTTTCCGGGTTTTTTCAGCGAAGCCATCTTGCGGCCAGAAAACCTGGAATACTATCTGGGGCAACAGGTGAGCCAGTTCTACGAAAACCTGGCCACGCAGATCAGCTCGGCCATCCGCCACAACTGCTACCGCCACGACCAGTCTTGCACACTCTGCGGCGAACGCAGCTACCAGATTGCCGCCACCTTGATCGAAAGGCTGCCCGAAATCCGCAACCTGTTGGAAACAGATATCGAGGCCACCCTTGCTGGTGATCCAGCGGCAGCCAATTCCGACGAGGTCATTTTCAGCTATCCTGGCCTGTATGCCACCTGCATCTATCGGGTGGCGCACCTGCTCGTTGAACTTGGGGTACCACTTTTGCCCCGCATCATGAGTGAACACGCCTACCACCGCACAGCCATCGATATCAATCCAGAGGCAAAAATCGGCTCGCACTTTTTCATCGATCACGGTGCAGGCGTGGTTATCGGCGCCACCACCACCATTGGCAACCGCGTACGCATCTACCAGGGCGTCACCCTGGGAGCGCTGTCCTTACCCAGGGATGCGGGTGCAAAATTACGCAATACCAAACGCCATCCCACCATTGAGGACGATGTCATCATCTATGCCAATGCCACCATCCTGGGCGGGGAAACCGTGGTGGGGGCCCGTTCGGTCATTGGCGGCAACGTCTGGATGATCAAGAGTGTACCACCTGATACGCAGGTGCTGCTGGAGCGACATAAACTGGTGTATTTTGCCACAGGAGAACAGGAGCCGGCATGAATAGTGGCATAAACAGGCAGAACACAACCATCAGCATAACCGAGGCCACTGGCGCCACCCCGCTGATTAGCCTCAAGCGCATTGGCCGGGATAGGGGACTGCGGCTTTTGGTCAAACTGGAGTCCATGAACCCACTGGGCAGCGTCAAAGACCGGGTGGCTGTAGCCATGATAGAGGCGGCCGAAGAGGCGGGCATCCTCAAGGCGGGCATGCGGGTGATCGAGCCCACCAGCGGCAACACCGGCATTGGCCTGGCCTTTGTCTGCGCCAGCCGCGGCTACGCGCTTACCCTCACCATGCCAGAGAGTATGAGCCTGGAGCGGCGCAAACTGCTGGCCCACCTGGGGGCAGAACTGGTGCTCACTCCAGCGGCTGAGGGCATGCGCGGCGCCGTGGCCAGGGCCGAGGCCCTGCATCAACAGCAACCTAGCTCCTGGATTGCCAACCAGTTCACCAACCCGGCAAATCCAGCGGTGCACAAAAAACACACTGGCCCAGAAATTTGGGCGCAGTGCGGCGGTGTTATCCATTTTTTTGTGTCTGGGGTGGGCACCGGAGGCACCATCACCGGTGCAGGTGGTTATTTGAAAGCGCAGGACCAAAACATCCAGGTGGTGGCCGTAGAACCAGCGGCCTCGCCGGTGCTTTCCGGCGGCCAGCCCGGTCCGCACGGCTTGCAAGGCATTGGCGCGGGATTTGTGCCTGAAGTGTTGGACAGAAGCGTCATTGATCGCATTGTGCAGGTCACCGAGACCTCGGCCCTGGCCTGTGCACGCCAATTGGCCAGAGAAGAAGGCATCCTCTGCGGTATTTCCGGCGGCGCAGCCCTGGCCGCAGCGCTTGAACTGGGCAAGGATACAACGCATCCAGCAGCCAAACAAAAACAGATCAATGAAGAACGGGCCAATAAAGAACGGATTGTGGTGGTGATTATACCAGACACCGGAGAGCGCTACTTGAGCACCGCCCTGCTGACGCAGTAGTAGGTTGGCGCTGAGCACAGCAAAGCCCAACAAACAAAGTTGCACAACAAGACCCGATTTCCGGTTGAAATTAACCCTATCCCAGCTGTTGGGCTTCACCAAAGGTTCAGCCCAACCTACATCTACATCTCTGCTACATCTCTACGGCGTGTTCAAATACACAGGTTTTTCTCGTCGCACACGCGGATGGTTTGCATGAGATTGAAGAGCAAATCAGAAAGGATTTTGCTCGTTTCTGCCTGCTTCTGTGCCTCGGCATTTTGAAAGGTGAGCATCCCAGCCTTTTTGGAGGCTGGAGTCCGTATCTCAGCCAGCACCAGGTGGTTGGCCACCTGATCGCTGAAAATACTGACATAGGAAAGCAAGCCATAATTGTCTTTACCCATCTGCGAGCAAATTGCCTCGATATTGATCTGATCGCTGTACTTGCTCTGGCCCTTGAAGGCCTCCACCTGGCTGTCGGTGCAGTCTGCAAGTGGAGCCAAGATCTGCCCCTTCAAGGTGGCTGGTGCCTGGGCCGGAACAATTTTCTGGTACATCACCCGGGCAGGAGATTCAGTCGGGCTGTAGCCCTCCAGCGTCCACTCGGCTAAACCAGCATTGGCCAAGGCCTCATCCGGATTCCGCACCCATTTCATCTGTTCAGGCAATGAAAAGGTCAGGTAGGCGATGGCTGCCTTTTGGTCCGCAAGTTCCGCAGCCGCACGAGCCGTGTTACGCGACTTGCCTGCAGACCTTTTCGCATCTGCACAGCCAGAAATAAGCAGGCTGCAACTACACAAGAACACCAAGCCCAAATGTACAACAGTTTTGTGCATGGTCGTTTTCCCCATGGTTCAACTCCCTATTCAATCGAATTAACGTAAAGAAACCTCAAAGAAGCTCGCAGGTTGGTGCTGAACGCACGCGTAGCCCAACAAAAAGCCTGCGCAATAAGACCGATTTCCGGTTGAGAGCAACCCAGCCCCAGCGTTGGGCTTTACCAAAGGTCCAGCCCAACCTACACATCATAACTTACCGTAATACCGTAAAGTTTCGCAGGTTGGTGCTGAGCGCAGCGAAGCCCAACAAAAAAGCTGCGCAATAAGACCCGGTTTCTGGTTGAAAGCAACCCAACCCCAGTTGTTGGGCTTTACCAAAGGTTCAGCCCAACCTACACATCATAACCTGCCGTAATACCGTAAAGTTTCGTAGGTTGGTGCTGAACGCACGCGTAGCCCAACAAAAAGCCTGCGCAATAAGACCGATTTCCGGTTGAGAGCAACCCAACCCCAGCGTTGGGCTTTACCAAAGGTTCAGCCCAACCTACACATCTACACCGCTTCAATCATGCGCATCGCTTACAAAAAAACCTTGGCCGCACTCTTTGGGTTGCCAGTACATATTGCGGGCAATGCGTTTGCTATCAAACACCACCTTGTACTGGCACAGCTGTTCCTCGCCATTTCGCTGGAATCTAAAAATATAGTTCCACTCACGCGCAGCAAACATCTCCCGGGAATGGGGCGGACCCAAAAGATAGTACAAATCCTGCTTGCCCATCCCCGGCCGGATCTTCTTCAAGTTTTCCTCGTTGGGGGAAATGCCGTCCTTGTCTGAGGCGTGTTCGATGTTTGGAAAAATCACTTCAGCCGGCTCACCGTGCTGCTACAGGCGCTGGTAAGCAAGGTTGCTGCGACAAACAGAGCAACAGTAGCTGTACATCGTAACAACGTGTTCATACGTGTACCTCATACCATATTACTGTACCTTGTGCACGGACGACTCGAATATCCAAGCCCTCCGTGCGCTTTTTACTAATTGATCTTTTTCAGCTTACCACTGATAGCCAATACCAGCCGAAACTGCGGCGTCTTCACTGTTCACGCTGAAGTTACTGCGGATAATCCACCTGCCATTGTCGCTCATGGCAGAATACCCAATGGACAGAGCACTGTGGCCATTGTAGTACCCAGTGCCTGCACCCAAAAGATTTGCACCTGGAATAGTTGCCTGGGGCACACTGGCCGCAGCCATGGCCGAGGCAATTCCTGCGCTGGCACGGTCATCCACTTTATCGATCTCGCGCGACAGACGATGATCCAATGCGTCCAGCTGGCCCCGGTTCACCGCATCGTAGGGCGCAAGGCCATCAGCCACATTGGTTACCTTTTGCCCTGCGGCATCGATACCAGCCTTGCTGATGCTGGGCCCACCCTTAATAAACAGACCATTAGTGTTGATGCGAGTATCCCCAGTAGTCACACTGTTCAGCCGCAGGTTGGGGTTGAGGTTAAAGGTGAGGTTGTTGCCGGCCTTGCCGATGCGGATATTACCGTCTGTATTTCTAAAATCCACAGTCTGCCCAGGCCCGACATTGCTGGGATTTTTGCCATTGGCGGTTATGTTCCAACCTGCACTGGCCTTGCCATCCACCTGGGCAAGTTGGTCTTCGGTGGCAGCTTGGCCACTGGTGTAATTGCCCCGGTCAAAGGTTCTATTGGTCAGCCCGTTGATGGTGCCGCTCTCGCCGCTGATAACCACAGGGTTGGCGCCTGAAGCCACATAAGTGGGTGCACTCACCTGGCCGGTTGCGGTCACGGTGCTAAAGGTGGGCGTCATACTGGTGGCGATCTGCACCTCTCTATCGTTTTGGGTAATAGCAATATTGTTGCCCGCGGTAAAGGTGCCGGTGCTGCCAGGGGCAACGGTGGCCAAGCTTGTGCCGCTTACCGTACCAGTACCTGTTTGACCAGTAGTCATCCTCCAACCAGCCCCAGTGGCCAACGTGATATTGTCAAGGGCTGCCTGCACGTTGTTGTAGGTATTCCCCCCCACGTTCAACTTGGCGACAAACTGGCCGGTTGAGGTGTCGAAGTCGGCTGTCCCTCCGAGAGCTGCGATCGTGCTGCTGCCCACGGCATACAACTGGCTGCCGTTGACCGCCTGCAGACTGGTTTCACTCAATACCGCAGGAGCCACGTTATTGATGGTGACTGCATTACCGGAAGGATTAGTTGCACTCTGGTTCGTGCCCACCAGGGTTACCTGGTCAGTCGGGATAAACTGGTCTGGATTCGGCGCATTGCCGCCTGCTGCATCATTTGTGTTTGTATATTGCACGGGCGAGCTGGCGGCGTTTATCGTGTACTCGGTTCCACCAGTGGCATTGAAAGCAGCGGTCACCTTAACATTCGTTCCGGCGGCAACAGTGCTATGCTTACCAGCCTCTCCGGCAACTGCATTGAGCTGGCTTAGATTAACGGCATCGGTAGCATTCACGCCAGCCGCCACATTGGTGATGGTATTGCCGCCATTGTTCAGCCCTCCGGCTGTCAGGCTCACGGTCTTGTCCGGATCGGCATTGTTGATGATGATGCCGGTGTTGTTCATAACCGTATTGCCCGTGGTGACGCTACTCAGGTTGAGGTCTTTTTTCAAGCCGATGGTAATGGTGTTGTCTGCACTCACCTGGGTTTGAATATTGTTGCTGTCATAGGCCGTAAAATCTCCAGTCCCTGTTCCTTGTATTGTTAGGGTCTCACCCGGCTTGATGGCCGTGTCCGCTCCGGCGGCCGAACTATTGGCCGCAATGCTGAAACCCTGATTGGCATTTCCGGCCACCTCCGCGACTTTTTTCAGTTGTGCGACATTGACCACGTCCGTATCGGCGCTGCCCGCCGCTACGTCAGTGATGCGACGCGTAACGCCTGCCCCAACATCCCCCACGGAAACAGCCCCTGTGGTGCCCCGCCATGTGGGTGACGTATCGTCTGAAGCTCCACCCTCGCTGATGTCATAGCCGCTGATCGTGGAAGCTCCTTCATCGGCATTGGCTCTGGAACCGAGCGCGACACCTTCCTGAATATCTTCATCCACCGCAGCCATATAGCCCAGGGCAACTCCACCCCCGGCTCCCTTACCAACTTTAGCCATATAGCCCAACGCCGAGGCGTTGTCGGCCCAGGTATAGCTTTGAAAGCCCACCGCAACGACGTTGGAGATGGTTGTTTTGTCATCGGAGTTGTCCGAGTCATAATAGTTGTTGGCCTGCGAGCCAATACTGACATTGTTACTCCCTTTGATCGATACACCCGCATAATAACCGCTGGCAACGTTGTGGTCGCCTTCCGTTAACAGCCCGGCATAGGCGCCGGATGCCGTGTTTTGTTTCCCGGATGCATGGTACATGGCGCTTTTGCCAATTGCGGTGTTAATCTCACCCTTGACGCCAGCCCCTGTATTCTGGCCAACATAGGTGGTGTATTTGCCAGTTCCATCCTTTCCGCTCGAGTCGCCCACCAGAACACTGTCGACCATGTCTGTCGTATTATTGCCAGCACGGGAGCCAATCGCAACCAATCCGTTATGAGCCGCCCGCGCATTACTGCCCATGGCGATGGCGCCACTGGCCGAAGCCTTGGCCTTGGTCCCGATACTGATCGTGTTGTCGGCCTCTACTTCATACCCGGCTTCATACCCGGCCTCATCCCCTATGGATATATTGCTGTCCCCGACCACCTTCCGCCCGGCATCGTTTCCCAGGGATACGTTTCTATTGCCTTTCGTCTCAAAGCCTGCCCGATAGCCGATGGCCGTGTTATAATTACCAATCGTTTCATAGTTTGCAGCCTGGCCAAAGGAGGAGTTATTGCTCCCCTGCAGATAGCGAGCGGCATTTTGCGAGCCAACCGAGGTATTGTAATCTCCTCTCAGACCTTGAGCTGTTTGGAACCCTAGGCCGAGATTCGCCTTTCCTTTGGATTCCGCTCCAGCTAGGCCCCCCAGAAAAGTGTTCATATTTTCCTTAGTTGTATCTGCATCCGTAGTTAATTTGCCAGCCATATAACCAATGGAAACGGTGTAGTCGCCCCCTGATTCAGCGGAACCTCCCATGGCCACGGAACGCAAGCCAGCGGCTTTCGCATTGGTGCCCGCCGCTAGCGCATAATGGCCGGTTGCGCCGTCATTGTTGTAATTTCCCTTGGGTAAACCCCCGGCTTTGCCGGGGGACCCCAACAGTTTGACGATTCCGGCAAAATAAAGAAGCCTCCGAATTCGTGGACCGCTCAAAGTCACGAAAAAGGAGGCTTCATGAACGACGTACAATGTTTAAGCCACACCAAATGGGAATGCAAGTTCCATATCGTGTGGATCCCGAAATGCCGGAGGAAGATGCTCTATGGCCAACTCCGGAAAAACCTTGGCGACGTGTTGCATGATCTGGCCCGGCAAAAGGAAAGCCGGGTGCTGGAAGGACATCTGCAACCCGACCATGTGCATATGCTGATCTCCATCCCGCCCAAGTATGCAGTGGCTCAGGTGGTGGGGTATGTGAAAGGCAAGAGTGCCATCCACATCGCGCGGACCTACCTCGGTCAGCGAAAGAACTACGGTGGCATGAGCTTTTGGGCACGGGGCTATTTCGTTTCAACTGTGGGTGCCGATGAGACAGTGGTTCGGGCGTACATTCGTGACCAAGAGCAGGAAGACCAACGTCTCGAGCAACTCCATTTGTTCAAGTAGTCGACCACCGAAAGGTGGTCAGAGAATCTGTTGAATAGACCGCTTTGAGCGGTTCACAATCTGTCAAGCCACCGGCTTTGCCGGTGGTCACTGACTACCCATATTCTGCTGGCCGGTGTCATTGACGCTGTAGTAGTGCACGGCTCCGGCCTGGGCCAGTTCGTTCACTGCCTTGAGCTGGGCCACGTTAACGGCGTCAGTGTCTTCACTGCCGGCAGCCAGGCCTGTGAGTTGGCGGGTAATTATCATGTCCATATCCAGATCATCATTTTTATAGTAGCCGCCTATTGATACCGCTCCAAATGTCGATTGCCATGTCTCACTATCATCTGCCGAGGCTGCTCCGGTTCGTGGGTCGTACCCGGTTACACGAGCCCCACGATCCACTGTTGACATGGCGCCTAAAGCGACACCGCCTGGCATATTTTCATTTGCAGTCGCAAAAAGACCCAGAGCCGTACCAAAACTTGCTCCCTGCTTTATTTTACTACCTGCCCCGATCGCTATCCCTCCAGGGGAGGCAAGATGGACGTCGGCTTTACTGCCTATAGCAATACCTGAGTCGCTTGTGCTTTGTGCTTCGTCACCTATCGCAATAGCCGCAGTTTCATCGGCTTTCGAACCATACCCTAAAGAAAGAGCTCTATCACTAGTCGCTTGGGCCTGGGAGCCTATTGCCAATGCCCTGTCTGCATTGGCAACAGAGAATGCACCAATGCTGGTGGCAAGATCGGCGTCTGCTTTGGCGACTGTGCCAATACTGGTGGCATAGCGATGAATTCAACTTGCAAGTGCACCACTTAGAGCAAGGTTAAAAACTTCAGCTGGGGTCTGGTAGTCTAAACATT
>Ga0334892_1002227_pt1 | contig 14291 bp, 10 predicted proteins | sample GraSluR3_MG_4_FD_207213 | JGI IMG/M metagenome (GOLD analysis project Ga0334892, IMG submission 207213) | Sludge microbial communities from methane-producing bioreactor in Wageningen University, Netherlands - Granular Sludge_15_04-R3 | ecosystem: Engineered > Bioreactor > Anaerobic >...
TTTCCACTTTGTCTCTTTCCAATTGAGACAAGTTTTTAAGCTGCATATCAAGAATGGCATTGGCTTGAATTTGGCTTAAGCCAAACTTTTCCATTAGCTGTTTTCGGGCGGTGTCGGTGTTGGCAGAGGCTCTGATAGTTTTAATGACTTCATCAAGATGGTCAAGGGCGATTTTTAAGCCTTCCAAAATATGGCCTCGGTATTTGGCGCTTTTTAATTCGTAAATAACTCGACGGGTGATAATCTCTTGCCGATGGCTAATATAAAGATTGATAATGGCTCGCAAACCTAGAGTTTGGGGGATTTTATTAACTAGGGCGACAATGTTAACCGGAAAAGAAGTTTCCAGATCGGTTTTCTTAAACAGGTTATTAAGAATTGCTTGAGGTCGAGAACTCCGGGCCAAGTCAATGGCAACTCGAATGCCATCTCGGTCAGATTCATCACGAAGATCGGTAATTCCTTTAATTTTTTGTTCTCGAACTAGCTGGGCGATTTTGGCAACTAGATTGGCTTTATTAACCTGATATGGCAGTTCTCGAATAATGATTTGAAATTTACCATTACCGGCTTCTTCGATGTCGGCCTTACCGCGGATTAGAATTTTACCCCGGCCGCCAACATAAGCTTCCCTGATTTCTTTTTGGCCGAAAATCACTCCGGCGGTGGGGAAATCAGGTCCCTTAATGTATTGTAAAATTTCGTCAAGGCTAATATCTGAATCAACCTGGGGTAGATATTGGTCGATTCGATTAGGATTGATGGTGATTAGTTTTTCTATTAAGGGAGATTCATTTTTGTTCTGATCTTGTTTGGCCGATAGCAGAGCTTTCCTTTTTTCCGAGTCAATCAAGACGCTCTTATCAATAGTGGCGATAATGGCCTGGCAGACTTCGACTAAATTGTGAGGTGGGATTTTGGTGGCCATACCAACCGCAATGCCCTCCGAACCCATAATTAACAGGTTGGGTAAAACCGCCGGCAGGTATTCTGGTTCTTCTAGTGAATCGTCAAAGTTGGGAGTAAAAGAAACAGTTTCTTTGTCTAGATCTTGAAGCATTTCTTGGGCAATTTTAGCTAATCTGGCTTCGGTATAGCGCATTGCCGCCGGAGAGTCGCCGTCTACAGAACCAAAATTACCCTGACCCTGTACTAGGGGATAGCGCATAGAAAATTCCTGGGCCAACCTCACCATGGCCTCATAAACCGGAGAATCACCGTGGGGGTGATACTTACCCAAAACTTCGCCAACAACCTTGGCGCTTTTGGAATAGGCTGATTTATGGGACAAGCCCATTTTGTGCATAGCGTAAAGAATTCGGCGATGAACTGGCTTAAGGCCGTCACGAACGTCAGGCAAGGCCCGAGCGACAATAACCGACATGGCATAATCAAGGTAGGAGCTTTTTACCTCTCGACTGATTTGGGTATCATAAATGCGACTAGCGGTATTATTGGAAGCCGTTGGTTGAGAAGAATCTAATTTGCTCATAAAATTTTTCTACTTCAAGCTAATTGTAACACGGTCGCTAAAATACCAACAATTTTCTTCACAATTTCTTAAGGATTGTGAAAGGAGGCGCCTTGTTGAAGGGCAACACTCCTAAACTGGTTATCTTAAGAGAGATTTGTGGCCAGCCGAGAGCCTGGATTAGCTCTGTTTTTCTCTAATAGCCGCTTGGGCAGCGGCAATTCGGGCTATCGGGACTCGATATGGTGAGCAGGAAACATAATTCAGCCCGGCCAAGTGGCAAAAATTAATGCTTTCCGGATCGCCGCCGTGTTCACCGCAAATACCAATAGAAATATTTTTTTTCGTCTTTCGGCCCCGGGAAACTGCCCAGTTAATTAATTGACCAACCCCAGCTTGGTCTAGGCTTTGGAAGGGACTAGTTTTGATAATGCCTAAATCTTGATAATAGGCTAAGAATTTGCCTTCGGCGTCGTCTCGAGAAATACCCAAGGTTGTTTGGGTTAAATCGTTAGTGCCGAAGGAGAAAAATTCGGCTTCTTCAGCAATGGAATCCGCCACCAGAGCGGCTCGAGGCAGTTCGATCATGGTCCCAATTTCAAATTTGATTCTCTCCCCTTTTTGGTCGAAAACTCTTTTGGCCTCCGCTAAAATTTCATTTTTAACAAATTTTAATTCTTCTAAGATACCAACGAGCGGCACCATAATTTTAAATTTAACCGGTTGGCCGGTATTTTTCACTTCTAGAGCCGCTTCAATAATAGCTCTGGTTTGCATGCGGATGATGTCAGGCATGATAATTCCCAAGCGACAACCCCTTAATCCCAACATCGGGTTAGTTTCGGCCATTTTTTCTAAAGTGGCCAGCATTTTTTGCCAGCGGTCCTTGTCTTTTTTGCTTTTGGCTTGAGCAATTTTTTGATTAATTTCTTCTTTTTTGGGTAAGAACTCATGAAGGGGTGGATCAATTAAACGAATGATAACCGGCAGGCCATTCATAGCCCTAAAGATGCCAAGGAAGTCTTTTTTTTGAAATTGACCAATTTTTTTTAAGGGGATTGCCCTTTCGGCCTCGTTTTCGGCTAGAATCATATCTTGGACAAAAGGGAGCCGTTCTTGTTCCATAAACATATGTTCGGTGCGGCAAAGACCAATACCGCCGGCGCCAAAGCCACGCGCCGTTAGGGCGTCGCGAGGATAATCGGCGTTAGCCCAAACTGCTATTTTAGCCGCTTTATCAGCCCAGGTCAGAACGGTCTTTAGCTTGGAACTCATTTTGGGTTCGATCATGGGAACAGTGCCGGCAATAACTTCGCCGGTGGAACCATTAATAGTAATCACATCGCCGGACTTAATTATTTTCGAACCGGCCGTAAATTGCCCTTTTTTAAGATCAATGGTGATGGTTTCGCAACCGGAAACACAAGGTTTACCCAGACCTCGAGCGACTACAGCCGCATGGGAGGTCATCCCGCCGCGAGCGGTTAATACTCCTTGAGCTTGTAAAACACCGTGAACATCGTCAGGAGAGGTTTCTGGCCGAACTAAAACCACTCTTTGACCAGCCTTGCCCTTTTCTTCGGCTTCGTCAGCGTTAAAAACCACTTGGCCGGTAGCCGCCCCCGGAGAAGCCGCCAAACCCTGAGCGATAATGGTGATTTTTGCTTTAGGGTCAATTTGAGTGTGTAATAGTTGGTTAATTTGTTCCGGATCAAGGCGCATGAGGGCCTCTTCTTGGTTAATCAGCCCTTCTTTGACCATATCATGGGCAATGTTGACGGCGGCCTGAGCGGTTCGCTTCCCGGATCGGGTTTGCAAAAGCCAAAGTTTGCCTTCTTCAATGGTAAATTCTAAATCTTGAGTATCGTGATAATGTTTTTCCAGGGTTTGGGCCACCTGGTTAATTTGGTTAAAAATTTTTGGCCAAACTTTTTTTAGTTCTTGGATTGGTCGGGGGGTGCGAATACCGGCGACGACATCTTCTCCTTGGGCGTTAATTAAAAATTCACCATAAAGATTCTTCTCGCCGGTAGCCGGGTTTCTGGTAAAAGCGACTCCGGTGCCAGAAGAATTGCCCATATTGCCAAAAACCATGGTTTGAACGTTAACAGCGGTACCCAGATTGTGAGGGATTTTATTGAAATTGCGATAATCGATTGCCCGCTTATTATTCCAAGAGTCAAAAACAGCTTTTATCGCTTCTTTTAGTTGTTGCTGAGGATTTTGAGGAAAATCTTGGCCGGTTTCCTTTTGAAAAATTAATAAATAATGATTAATAATTTTTTGCAAATCTTGGGCCGTAAATTGAGTGTCGTCTTTGATTTTTAACCTTTTTCTTTCCGACTCTAAAAAAACCTCGAATTTTTCCAACGATACTCCCATAACGATGTTAGCAAACATTTGAATGAAGCGGCGATAAGCATCAAGGGCAAAACGTTCATTGCCGGTTTTGGCGACTAGACCCTTTAGGGTTTCCCTGTTAAGGCCCAAGTTAAGAACGGTATCCATCATGCCGGGCATAGAAATTACTGCCCCGGAGCGGACCGAGACCAGCAAAGGGTTGTTTACATCACCAAAACCCTTGCCGGTTTCTTTTTCTATTTTAGCCAAATTAGCCAAAACTTGATCCCACATTTTTGGGGGGAATTTTTTATCTTCTAAATATTGGAGACAGGCTTTAGTGGTAATAACAAAACCGGGAGGAACAGGCAGGCCGATTTTAGTCATTTGGGATAAACCGGCTCCCTTACCGCCCAAAAGTTGTTTGCTTTTGTCGGTGGCTTCTTTAAATAAGTAAACCCAAGTTGTCATTTTTTAAAATAATTTCTTTTGATTCAGTAGCTAATCATAAACGATAGCCAATTTTAAGTCAAGGGAAAATTTTTTTAGAGTTGCTTAAATGTCCAGCTCAGCCAGTTTAGCGTTGGCTTGAATAAAGTGTTTTCGGGGGGCCACCTCTTTGCCAAACAGCATATCGAAGGTTTGGTCGGCCTCTTGGGCGTCTTCGATATAAACCTTTTTTAAAATTCTGTTTTCCGGGTTCATGGTGGTGCTCCAAAGCTGGTCCGGATTCATTTCTCCTAAACCCTTATAGCGTTGTAATTTGTAATTTTGCCCGGCAAATTCTTCTTTGACAATTTTTTTTAATTCTTGGTCGGTATAAGCATAGAAGGATTTCTTTCCTGCGGTTACTTTATAAAGTGGCGGTTGGGCAATGTAAAGGTGGCCGTTTTTGATTAAGTAGGGTAAATGGCGGAAGAAAAAGGTTAATAATAGGGTGGCAATGTGTTCGCCGTCAACATCAGCATCACACATAATGATAACCTTGTGATAGCGGAGTTTTTCTGGACTTTGCTCTTCTCCAATTCCCATACCCAGAGCCAAAATAAGATTTTTAAGTTCTTGGAATTTAATAATTTTATCCAAGCGGGCCTGTTCGGTGTTTAATAACTTACCTCTTAGGGGAAAAATAGCCTGGAACTGACGGTCGCGGCCTTGTTTGGCCGAGCCGCCAGCCGAATCCCCCTCAACCAAAAAGAGCTCACTGGTTTTGGGATCTTTACTTTGACAGTCGGCTAGTTTGCCTGGTAGAGAACTGCCGGACAGGGCCCCTTTTCGCAACACGGCCTCTCGGGCCGCTTTGGCGGCTTGTCGGGCTCGGGCGCCAATTTGAATTTTGTCAATAATTGCCCGAGCTTCTCGAGGGTGCTCCTCTAAATAAATTCCCAGACCTTCCTCGACCATGGCTCTTACTAGGCCGCGGACTTCTTTGTTATTAAGTTTAGTTTTAGTTTGAGACTCGAACTGGATTTGATCGCCGGGCATGCGGATATAAATAATGGCTGATAATCCCTCTCTGGTATCGCTTCCCCGGAAAGTTTCTTCCTCTTTGATAATTTCTTGATTTAGGGCGTATTTATTAATGATTCGAGTCAGACCGGAACGGAAACCGGCCACGTGGGTGCCCTCGTCGGGAGTAGGAATAACGTTAACAAAAGACTGAATATTTTCTTCAATGTCATCAACATATTGCAGGGCAATTTCAACTTCAATGTTGTTTTCGGCTTTAGTAATATGAACCGGTGAACAAATACTCCCCTTATTAAGATTGTTGCGAATCAGAAGCGATTTAATACCCCCCTCAAAGTAAAAATGTTTCTCATAATTTTCTCGCCGATCAAAAAAATGAATAAATAAATCAGGGATTAAATAGGCCCTGATTCGTAGTGACCGCTCAACTTTTTTTTGATCAAATTTAATGTTATCAAAAATTTGATTATCGGGGGTAAAAATAGTTCTCGTGCCTGTTCGGGGACCATCATTCGGAAGAGGCCCCTCTTTTAAGCCGGTTACCGCCTTGCCTCGCTTATACTCCTGCCAGTAAAGCTTATTATCGCGTCTGACCTCAACCTTCATTTGAGAAGAAAGGGCGTTAACACAAGAAGCGCCAACACCATGAAGACCGCCGGAAACTTTATAGGCGCCGCTATCGAACTTACCTCCGGCATGAAGCTTGGTCATGGCTACTTCCAGAGCGCAAAGACCCGAAGGATGCATGTCAACCGGAATACCTCGACCATCATCGATTACTTCGGCTGAACCATCCTCGTTTAAGTAAACCCAAATATTTTTGGCTTCTCCGGATAGGGCCTCATCAATAGAGTTGTCAACAATCTCGGTTAGAAGATGGTGAAGCCCACGGCTGTCGGTTGAGCCAATGTACATCCCCGGTCGGCGACGAATCGGCTCAATCCCCTCCAGGACCTGGATGTTTCGGGCGGTATATTGCTGTTTGGCCATAGAATTTTATTATACAGGTTTCTTAGGGCAGTTGTCTACCGGTTAAATGATTATTATTTTTAATAATAGATTTTTAAAACAAGAACTCATAAAATCACTTCATTATAATATAACAATTTGTTGACAGGTCAAAAAAAGGCAAGGAATTTAATCTTTAATTAACCAGTAGACTAGGGCCAAATGAGGAGTAATGTTAGCCTGGGTCATGGTTTTAATTTTTTCCAGCCTGTCCACCAAATTTAGGTTTTTTGGGTTTGGGTTTTGTCGTAAAGACTGGCTTTGTTCTCCAATCCAACTTAAAAACTTTTCTTTCTCTTCCCTACCCCTTTTTTGGGCAAAAATAATTTTTTCACCCAGATCTTGACCAAAAACGCTAACTAGTTCTTGGTGTCTTTGGGCTTGGTCGGTATTATTTTTTTGATTTAATCGAATAATTTGACAGCGAGAAGTGATCGTTGGTAAAAGTTGATGACTATTGTTAACAGCTAAAATAATTAGGGTATTTCCCGGTGGTTCTTCCAGGGTTTTTAAAAGAGCGTTCTGGGCCTCAATAGTTAGTTGTTGGGCCCGATAAATCAAAACCAGTCTCTTTTTTTCTTGATAGGCTTTTTTGGCTAGCCAGGCTTTGATTTGGCGAACAATGTTAATGCCAATTGCCCCAGCCTGATCGACTAAAAAAATATCGGGACTGTTTTGGTTTATTTTCTTTTTTTGTTTTTGAGTAAAAGCCAAGATCGCTTCTTCCCTACTCTCTTTAGTACCGCCGGCAATGATAATGGAATGAAACACCCTGACAGGTCTATTGTTAAATTGTTGCATTGTTCAATTGTTTTTACTTGTTTTAATATTTTGGGCTAATCAACAATGTAGCAATATAACAATTCAGCAATTTTTTAATTTTGAGCTTCTTTCATTGACATTCTAGCACAATTTGCCTACACTAAAAACAAAGTTTATGATTGGTTTACCTGCCTCGCCAAAGCCGCCCAGTAATAATCGCAGTTTAAGTGATATTTTATTGGCTAAGGGGCTAATTACTGAAGAGAAAAAAAATCAAATTCGTCTTAACGCCGCTCGAGAGAATAAAACCGAAGAACAGATTATCAGAGAAAGAGGGGTTGTTGATGGTAAGAGTTTGGCCTTAGCCAAAGCAGAGCTTTTTCATGTTCCCTTCGTTTCTCTTTCCGAAACGCCAATTTCTCCGGAGGCGATATCGTTAGTTTCTCAATCGATTGCCTCTACTTATAAGCTTATTCCCCTTCTTTATGATCGCAACAGTAACGAAATTACCATTGCTATGGCCAACCCCCTTGATCTAGAGGCGATTGAATTTTTAGAAAGAAAAATTCAGGTCAAGGTAATTCCCAAAATGGCCGACGAAGAAGAAATTGCCGCGGCCATTAAAGAATATTATGGGGGAACCCTGGTGGCGGAGGTAAGTCAGGCCTTAGAAGAAGAATTGTCAATTCCTAAAACTAAGGCGATTGATATTCGTCAACTTGGCGAGGTAATCCGTGAAGCGCCGGTTGCCAAAGTAGTGACGACGATTTTAGAGTTTGCGGTCACCTCTAGGGCCTCTGATATTCACATTGAACCTCAAGAGGAAAAAACCCGGGTTCGTTACAGGATTGACGGTATTATGCATGAAAAATTGTTACTACCCCGGACGATTCATAATGCCTTGGCATCACGGATTAAGATTTTGTCGGGAATGAGAATTGACGAGAGAAGACTTCCTCAGGATGGCCGGTTTTCAATCACTGTCGACGAAGAAGAAGTTGACTTGCGGGTTTCTTCAGTACCCACCACTTATGGTGAAAAAATTGTTATGCGCTTGCTTCGTTCTTCCGGCGGAGTTCCTGATTTACCCGAATTGGGGCTTCGTGGTTTGAGTCTAAAGCACTTTGAGGAGGCGATTACCAAACCCAACGGTATTATTATTGTTTGTGGGCCCACCGGATCGGGTAAAACCACCACTCTTTACTCGGCCTTGTCAAGAATTAACACCGCCCGGGTTAATATTTTAACAATTGAAGATCCGGTGGAGTATGAAATTGCCGGTGTGGCTCAGGTCCAAGTCAATCGGGAGGCCGGTTTGACTTTTGCCTCGGCCCTAAGATCATTTTTAAGACAAGACCCGGATATTATGATGGTTGGGGAAATTCGCGATTCGGAAACCACCGAATTGGCGATTCAGGCCGCCCTAACCGGGCACTTAGTTTTTTCTACCCTGCACACTAATCAGGCCGCCGGGGCAATTCCTCGTTTGCTTGACTTAGGCGCCGAAACTTTTTTATTGGCTTCAGCCCTAAGTTTAGTAATTGGTCAACGAATTGCCAGAAGAGTTTGTCCAAATTGTCAGGAGAAATTTGTTCCTGATGAAAAAGCAGTTGAAGAAATTAGACAAACGCTTGGTCCTCTGATGCCCAAAGACAAAAAAGAAATCAAGCTAACCCGGGGGACGGGTTGTGATAAGTGTAATAATACCGGCTACTATGGTCGAATTGGTATTTATGAAGCCTTGCCGGTTTCGGAGAAAATTGCTAAACTGATTTTGGAGGAAGCTCCGGCCGGAGAAATCGAAAAACAGGCCATTGATGAGGGCATGATTACCATGTTGCAGGACGGTTATTTACGAGTTTTGGAAGGGGTGACCACAATAGAGGAAGTGGTCAGGGTTGTTCGTGATTAGGCAAGAGCCCTTTTAATTATGGATAATAAAGAAATCATTCATCGATTATTTACCGAAACCGCCAGAAGGCAGGCTTCTGATTTACATTTGCTTGTTGGCCTTCCGCCATATCTTCGGGTTGATGGTAAGCTTTTTCCTTTGCCCCAGCATCAACCATTAACCAAAGACGATGTTGCCAACTTAATTTTTGCTATTGCCAACCAAGAACAAAGAGAAATTATTCTTACTAATAGAGAACTGGATTTTTCTTATGATTTTGGTGACTTGGGCCGGTTTAGGATTAACGCTTATTATCAAAACGACTCTTTGGCGGCGAATTTTCGGTTGGTACCCAAAGAGATTAAATCGGTTGATGAGCTTAACTTGCCGAAAATTTGTCATGAATTTGCGGCCCTTAACCAAGGTTTTGTTTTAGTTACCGGTCCGACCGGTCATGGTAAGTCAACCACTATTGCCTCGATCTTAGCCGAAGTTAATCGGACTCGTCCTTGTCACTTAGTAACTGTCGAAGATCCGGTTGAATTTACTTTCTCTTCAGATAAAGCCATTATTTCCCAACGAGAAATGAATCGCGATACCCACTCTTGGAAAATGGCCCTAAGGTCGGTTTTAAGAGAAGATCCGGATGTGGTTTTTGTTGGCGAAATGCGCGATTTGGAAACTATCGGGGCGGCTCTAACCGTGGCCGAAACCGGCCACTTGGTCTTTTCTACTCTTCACACCAACTCGGCGGCTCAAACTATTGATCGGATTGTCGATATTTTCCCCGAGGGGGCCAGGGAGCAGATTAGAATGCAGTTTAGCAATGTTTTCGCCGGAGTTATTTCTCAGCGACTAATTCCGGGCCTGAACGGTGGTCGTTTGCCGGCCACAGAAATTATGTTAGCTTCTACAGCGGTAAAGACTGCTATTCGAGAGGGTAAAAGCCACATGATTGATAATATCATTCAAACTTCTCGGGAAGTGGGAATGATTAGTCTAGAAACATCTTTGGCGACCCTAGTTTTGGAAGGGAAAATTTCTTTTGAGGTGGCTCAAGAGTATGCCCTGCGGCCGCAAGAATTATTGCGGTTGGTAGGCAGAACGAGAAAGTGATAAAAACTTTTAACTTTGAACTTTGAACTTTGAGTTTTTTCCATGGAGTATACTTATCAGGTTAAAAATAAAGAAGGTAAAACCGTTAAGGGGGTAGTCGAGGCGGAAAGCAAAGATCGGGCTATTTCCCTTCTTAAGGAGCGAGGATTTTTTATCATCTCCTTAAAAGAGGGTTCAGGTCTTAACCTTAATCTGGAAAAACTTAACCCAGCTAATCGGGTTTCTCGAGACGAAGTGGTTATTTTTACCCGGCAATTATCAACCATGATTAACGCCGGTCTGTCACTAAATGATGCCCTTTTTTCCCTTAAGGAACAGGTTGGTCCAAGGTTTGCTGAAATTATTGATGAGGTTTTGCGGCGAGTTGAGTCGGGTAAATCCTTAGGAGAATCATTATCGGGTTGGCCGGATATTTTCTCGAATATTTATGTGGCTTCAGTAAAATCAGGGGAGGCGGCGGGCGTTTTAGACAAGGTTTTATCTCGGTTGGCCGATGATCAAGAAGAAGAAAAGACTTTTAGAAACAATGTTAAAGGGGCGCTAATCTACCCGATTATTGTTATGGCAATGATGGTTATTGTCGGAACGATCGTGATGATTTTTGTGGTTCCTAAAATGTTGTCTCTTTATTCAGAGTTAGATGCTGATTTACCGGTGGCCACCAAGGCCCTGATGGCTATTTCTGATTTCTTTGTTAAATCTTGGTGGTTGGTGATAGCTTCTGTGGCCGGTTTGGTTTATTTATTTATTAAATTTAAAAATACTGATCAGGGGGCCAGAAAAATTGATGAGGTAATTTTACGCCTTCCGGTTATTGGTGCTTTACAAAAAAAGACAATTTTGGCTAACATGAGCCGAACTTTGGGCCTGCTTTTGGGAACCGGTCTTTCTTTAGTTGAAGCCTTGGATATTATTGCCGAATCGGTTGGTAATCTAGTGTTTCGGGACGCGATGAAACAGTGCGCTCGGGGGGTGGAGAAAGGCCGCCCGTTGTCGGGCATGATGGCTAACTTTTCTGTTTTTCCGCCCATTCTTTACCAGATGGTCGCGGTTGGCGAAGGTACCGGCAAAATTGACGAATCATTAGAAAAGGTTTCTTCCTTTTTTAAGGGCGAGGCGGAAACGGCCGTTAAAGGCTTGACAACTGCTTTAGGCCCCATTATTATGATTGTATTAGGCGTTGGAGTGATGTTTTTGGTGGTGGCCGTTTTAATGCCGATTTATAATTTAACCAGCAGCTTCTAAAAAAACTCTAAGCGCGAAATTCTAAATACTAAACAAATTACAAACACTAAATGATAAATATCAAACTGTTTGGTTCGCCACAGTGGGCTTCGTTCTTTGGACGGATTGTAATTTAGAATTTATTTAGGATTTCGATATTAGAATTTAGAATTTTTTGCAAGGGGGGTGAATAAAATTGAAAATTGAAAATCGAAAATCAAAAATTAACCAGGGTTTTACTTTAATCGAATTGTTAATTGTTATTACCCTGCTTGGTATTTTGGCGGTCGCCGTTTTGTCGGCTATTAATCCGATCGAGCAAATTAATCGATCAAGAGACACTTCTTCCCGTTCTGATGCTGAGCAACTAATTAATGCCATTGATCGTTATTATGCTACTGCCGGTTTTTATCCTTGGAGAACATCAGCCACTGATGAAGGGGCAGGCGGATCTGTTGGTGTTGATTGGACAGCGGCAAATGAGAGCTGGACCGATACAAGTACTGAGTCTGTTGTTTTAGACAAGCTATCTTCGGGGGGTTACGCAGAGCTAAAAGAGTCGTTTATAAATAGGATTTCTGGAAGTACTTATAACACTCTTTATGTTTATAATCGTGGTCAGCAGGGTGATAGTACCTATGTTTGTTTTGATCCTGCTTCTGCGGCGTTTTTAGAAGAGGCTGAGACAAGATGTAATATTAATGTTGAGGAAGCAGAACAGGAGCCCCTACCTGATGATTTTCCATCAGATGAAGCTTGCGGTGAAACAGTTTATAGTTGCTTACCGTAATTTTAAGATGAGGGGTTAGGCTTTTTAGAGCCTAACCCCGGGTTGTGGTTAGTTTTTGTCAGCCGATAAATATCTTTTGGCGATGGTGGTTAATTTAATTATTGTTTTTATTATCGGCCTATTAGTTGGTTCGTTTTTGAATGTTCTAGTTGATCGAATTGCCCGTGATGAAAGCCCTTTTGGAGGTCGATCATATTGCGAGCACTGTTACCATCCCCTTTCTTGGCAAGATCTAGTGCCTCTGTTTTCTTTTTTATTTTTGCGCGGCCGGTGCCGATATTGCAAGAACAAAATTCCTCTTTGGTTACCATTAATAGAACTAGTAACCGGTTTAGTTTTTGCCTTAATTGTTTTTTGGTCTTGGGGCTTGCCTTGGGGTTTGGTTTCCCTTCGTCTTATTATTGCTTCGTTTTTAGTGGTGATTTTCTTTGCCGACTTAAAATATCGCCTGGTTTATGGAGCCATAATTTATCCTGCTCTGATAACTGTTTTTATTTATCAGTTAATTGTTTTGAAGAGTTTGGCTAATTTAGCCAATCCCCTGCTCTCTTCGGTTTTGACCGGCCTATTTTTTTATGGTCTTTATTTGTTAACTAAAAAGCGGGGTTTAGGTTTTGGTGATGTTCAAATTGGTTTATTAATGGGGTTGTTGCTGGGTTATCCGGCCATTGTTGTTGCTCTTTATCTGGCTTTCTTGACAGGGGCCTCAACGGGTATCATACTAATGATATTGGGAAGAGCAAAATTAAAAACGCCGATTGCCTTTGGGCCATTCTTGGTTTTTTCGGCTTTTGTAGCTTGGTTTTTTGGTGAAAAAGTGTTTGGTTTAGCCAAAGATTGGCTTTTTTTCTAAAGCTTATGTTGACCTCAAAAAACGACGGTCTAACCCTAATCGAATGGTTAATTGTCATTGCTATAATTAGTATTTTGTTGATTATTATTTTTGTTCATATCAATCCCCTGCGCGAACGGGATCGGGCTTCCGATTCCAGGCGAAAATCTGATTTAGATCGGATTAGTATTGCTTTGGAAGAATTTTATTCTGACCACGATTGTTATCCTTCCCCGGAAACCTTTAATTTAAGAGAAGGCCTGCGACCGTATTTGTCCCAAACCCCTCGTGATCCGGATACTGGGGAGCCTTATGCTTATTCACCCCAAGACACAAGTTGCCCCCAATATTATAGGCTTTATGCTAGTTTGCGTTGGCAGAATGATCCGGCTATTACCAAGATTGGTTGCGGGGCCGGTTGCGGCCCTGACGGTGCCTATAACTATGGTATTGCCTCGCCGGGTTCTGGCTTGGTGGCAGAAGAGACAACCGCCGGTTGCTCCGTTCTTATCCATGGGTCTGGAACTTGTTGGACCTGTGAACCTTCCTTTAGTGATGAATTAGGTGTTTTTGTTTGCGCCTGTAACCAGAGCAATGATTGTGGGGAGAGTCGACCGGCCAGTTTCTGCTTTACTGAAAGCACCTGTGGCGGTAATCGACTTGGGCCAATGCCCTATTAGTTAACCTTGATAGTTTTGTTGTACAATGAACTTAACTATGAAAAAACTCTTTAAAAAAATCATTTTTATCTTGCCTGGTCAGGGGGGGTTTACCTTAATTGAGCTATTAATTGCTGTGGTTATTATTGGTATTTTAGCGGCGATTGGTTTGGGCCAATTTCACACCGCCCAAATTCGGGCTCGAGACGCCCAAAGAAAAGACAATCTCTCCTCAGTCGCCAAAGCCTTAGAGATGTATTATGGCGATCAAGGGCGTTATCCTGACGAACTTTCCTGGGGTAGTTCTTTGGTTGACCCTGAGGAACCGGAAACAATTTATATGAAGGATTTACCTAATGATCCATCAAGTGGGGCAAAATATGATTATGAAACTGACGATATTGGTAGCTATTATAGGCTGTATTCGGTTATTGAACATGATGGTGATCGCTGTTTTAACGATGGTCAATGCCCTGGGGGTAGATATGAGGGGACTGACTGTACTCAAGGGAATTCTGAGGAACCGTATTGTCGTTATTGTATTGCCAGCCCCAATAAAAATTGCCAGGAATAGACAATATCGAGAAGTGAGGAGAAATTATCCTAATCGACCTAAAGTTTAATAAATCCGAAACCCTAAATCCTAAACTCTAAACAAACAATAATGAATCAAATTTCAAACCACAAACAACATAAGTTGGCAAGAATATTCAAATCAGTGTTTAAAA
>Ga0334892_1002232_pt1 | contig 14261 bp, 12 predicted proteins | sample GraSluR3_MG_4_FD_207213 | JGI IMG/M metagenome (GOLD analysis project Ga0334892, IMG submission 207213) | Sludge microbial communities from methane-producing bioreactor in Wageningen University, Netherlands - Granular Sludge_15_04-R3 | ecosystem: Engineered > Bioreactor > Anaerobic >...
ATTTCAATATCCCTGATAAGATTTGCAATCCTAAGCTCCGGAATGCCATGCTGTCTTGTACCGAAAAATTCTCCTGGACCTCTCAATTCCAAATCCTTTTCAGATATTTTGAAACCATCATTGGTCGATTGCATAATTCTCATTCGCTCCCGGCTTAATTTTGAGTAGCTATTGTTCACCAGTATACAATGTGACTGGTATGCACCTCTTCCCACTCTACCCCTGAGCTGGTGAAGCTGGGCAAGCCCAAATCTCTCTGCATTCATAATCAACATAATGCTGGCATTGGGAACATTTACACCTACCTCTATTACAGTTGTTGAAATTATGACATCGATATTACCGTTCTTAAACTCCATCATGATGGAATCCTTATTCTTTTGACTCATCCTTCCATGTAATAAAGAAACCCTCTGTTGATTAAAAACTCCGTCTTTTAATTTTTCAAATAACTCTTCTGCGGAAACAGCATTTAATTTTTCGGACTCCTCGATTAATGGACATACTATATACGCTTGTCTTCCCTCTTTTATCTGGGAGATTATGAAATTATATATTCTGCTCTCCATTGAACTATCAACTGCATAGGTTTTTATTTGCTGTCTACCAGGAGGCAGCTCGTCTATAATGGATATGTCCAGATCCCCATACAGAATCAAGGCCAAGGTTCTGGGAATTGGAGTGGCGGTCATTACGATGACATCCGGAGACAATCCCTTGTCTGATAGTGAAAGTCTTTGTCTGACACCAAAACGGTGCTGTTCATCAGTTATTGCTAAACCTAAGTTTTTAAAAGTTACATCTGATTGAATCAGTGCGTGTGTTCCTACTATAACATCTATTTCTCCTTCTTTAAGTCCTTGAAGAACCATGTCCTTTTCCTTTTTAGACTGATTCCCGGAAATGAATCCAACATTTATATCATGGCCCCTGAAGGCATCCACCAAGGTTTCATAGTGTTGAGTGGCCAGAATTTCCGTGGGTGCCATCATAGTTGCCTGGTAACCGTTTAGTACAGCATTATACATGGCAACTATTCCAACTATGGTTTTCCCTGAACCAACATCTCCTTGAACAAGTCTATTCATTTGATTGTCTTTGCCCATATCATTCAAAATTTCCTCCAATACTCTGTTTTGAGCACCTGTGAGGTTGAAATTGAGGTTATCTATAAAGACATCTATAAGGCTATGCTTTGGCATAATAATGCTAGATTCGCTTTGTGAACTATCTTTCTTAAGCCTTAACAACCCCAGCTGCAGAATCAGCAGTTCTTCAAAGGCAAGCTGGTTTCTTGCTTTGACCATAGATTTCGGAGACTTTGGGAAATGCAGCTGCAAAATTGCATCCCTTTTATGAGTGAACCCATATTTAGAAGATATATTTTCAGGGAGAATATCTCTTATGCTCCCCAAATAATTATCAAGAACGAATCTTACGATCTTGATCATATCCTTGTTTGTTATTCCTTCTGTCAGACCATAGACTGGAGTAATAACTTGATCGTGATTTTTATCATCCCATGGCTTAAGCTCTGGATTCTGAATTTGTAATCCGTAGGAATCCTTCTTCAATTTTCCATATACCAAATACTCCCTGCCAGGTATGAGCTTGTCACGGAGATATTCCCGATTAAACCAAATTAGGTGAGCTTCACTGGAGCTATCCTTAATATGAACCTTTAGGATTGTAAGTCCTTTTCTTGGTCTGGTGACTATTGGTCGAGCGCTCACTGTAACCTTGTAAAGACCTTTTTCGTTGATGGTACCGCTGGCAAGCAAAGATATCTTTCTTTTATCTTCATAATCCTTTGGCAGATAATATAGAACATCCTCGACGGTTTCCAATCCAATCCGCTTAAGCCTGTATGCTTTCTTTGGCCCCACTCCCTTTATGTATTGCACTGAAGTGCTTAAAACAGACACATCTTCACCTCCACTGGTTTTTTTAATCATCTATCCCATGATAAACTGATGGCCTCTTTTTTTGCTTTTCTTTCCTCCAGTATTTGGGATTCCATAATTCCGCGAGAACATCAATGTTGATTTCGCGCTAAAAAATAAGCCCTGCCAGAAGGCAGGGTTATTCAATGGCAAATAAATAATAGTAAAGTGGTTGCCCACCAAATACTACCTCGATATCCAGGTCACTGAATTTTTCTTCAAGCATTTCAGCTAGCTCGTTAGCCTGTTCCTGGGTTGTATCACTTCCATACAGAATGGTAATTATCGAGGAATCCTCATCAACCAGTTTTTCAACAAGCTGTTGGGATACCTTGTTTATGTCGCTGCCAGCAGCAAGTATATCCTTGTCTGAAAGACCTATGATATCATTTTTCTTTATGGAAGTACCATTGAAATCAGTATCCCTTACTGCAAAAGTCACCTGGCCAGTCTTTACCTCTTCAATTGCTGTGATCATATTTTCAATATTTGATTCAATCTCGGCATCCTCGTCGAGAACAAGCAATGCAGCTATACCTTGTGGAATTGATTTTGTCGGTACTACACTAATGCTACGATCACTTAAATGTTTAGTTTGCTCTGCTGCTAGGATTATATTGCTGTTGTTGGGAAGTATTATCACATGCTCCCCATTTGTGCTTTCCACTGCGGAGAGTATATCCTCAGTGCTTGGGTTCATTGTCTGACCGCCGGATACTATTGTATCAACATTCATATCCCTGAATAGTTCATCTATCCCTTCACCCATTGATATTGCAATGATTGAATACTTCTTAACTTCTTGGTCAACCGCCTTATGGCTTGTTTCATTTATTCTGGAAAGCTCATCCTTTAAGAGAACCTCTTCATGCTGATACCTCATATTGTCAATCTTAATGTCACTGAGTTCACCTAGCTTCAATGCCTTTTCAAGAACATCACCAGGATTGTTGGTGTGGATATGAACTTTTATAAGGCCTTCTCCGCCAACAACCAGCAAGGAATCTCCATTCGAGGATATTTGTTCCCTAAACTCCTCAACATCTCCATAACTGGTGTTTATCATAAATTCGGTACAATAGCCAAACTCAATATCATCAGTATCAATGTGTTCCCTTTTCCTTGCCTTGACCTCAACCTCCATTACCTGGGAATTTTCAGATGCTACCAGGGACCTTTTTTCATCAGAAATCGCTTCAAGTGCACCTTCAATTAGATATAGGAGCCCTTTGCCACCAGCATCAACTACACCAGCCTGCTTAAGTACAGGTAGCATTTCAGGTGTCTTTCTTAATATTTCGTTTCCATGTTCTAGAACCTCTTCAAGAAAACTCACCATATCATCGCTATTTTTACAAATTGACATAGCTTTCTCTCCACATTCTCTCGCAACGGTCAATATTGTACCTTCTGTTGGCTTCATTACTGCCTTGTATGCAGTATCTGCTGCCTTCTTCAACCCCTGTGCAAATGTTGGTATGTCGATTTCTTCCTTTTCATCAAGGCCAGATGCAAATCCTCTGAATAGCTGCGACAGTATTACACCAGAATTTCCCCTAGCTCCCATAAGTGAGCCCTGGCTTGCTGCCTGTGCTACCTTGTATGCATTGTTCTCACCTACATCAAGTCCCTGTTTTAAAGCAGATTTCATTGTCAAAAGCATATTTGTTCCTGTGTCTCCATCAGGTACAGGGAATACATTAAGTGAATTTACTTCATCCTTGTTTGTTTCAAGTTTAATTGCTGCACTTTCCAAAATTACCTTTAACTTATATCCATCAATTGTTTTAGTATTCATCATTGGCCTCCTAATTACTTGTCGACTCGGATTCCTTGGACAAAGACATTAACCTTGTCTACCTTCAATCCGGTGAAGTTCTCTATATTGAATTTAACTCTGTCAATTATATTCTTGCAAACCACAGAGATTTTCACTCCAAACTCCAATATAACGTACATATCTATTGTAATAAGGTTGTCCTTGATATATACTTTAATTCCCTTAGTCAGTGAATCTGATTTCAATAATTCAAAGAAACCATCTTTTGCATCCTTGGAGGCCATTCCAACAATTCCATAGCTTTCCATTGCTGATATTCCAGCAAGAGATGCAAACACGTTATCATTTATATTTAGATTTCCAAATTCAGACTTCGTTTTGACTGGCATAACTATTCCTCCCCGTGTTTTACTCTTATCCATATTATTTTACATGATTAAGGATGATTGTTCAACTAAAACAACAATATTTCATAATATTATGTTGCAATTCTATAATATCTTGTGTTAAAATATAATATGTTGCAGAGAATGAATATTAAAAACATTATACCTGTCAGGAATTAAGGAGGTGTTTTCATGTCTAAGAAATGTGAAATTTGCGGAAAAAGTAAGGTATTTGGAAATAAGGTGACCTTCTCAAATAAAAAGAGTTCAAGAACATGGGCTCCAAATATAAGAAGAGTAAAGGCAGTAGTAAATGGATCAGTCAAGAGAATCAACGTATGTACAAGATGCTTGAGATCTGGTTATGTTCAAAGAGCCATTTAATCCATACTTACAAGAGTAAAAAGCTTATTATGATTATCTCATAATAAGCTTTTTTGTTGTGCAAATTAATCTCTGGACTTGATAAGAAACCCTTCCCCGTTGTGAACGGTAATCCTTCCTACATCCTCTTCGATATAATTGCTTATCCCCAAGCTTGAACCGTACTGGATCAGTTCTTTCTCTAATGGATAATGAAATCCTTCTAATGTTACTGTTATACCTTCAGGACCCACTGGGAGTATTGAATAGTAATAACCCATCTCCTTAATCAGCTGCTTTTCTCCACAAAGATATGAAATTTCATTGTTATTGTCAATTATTTTAATTCTTATACCCATTTTGTGGAATGCTCTAAGCAGGTATATATTTGATATTGAATGATCCATTCTACTGCCAATCGCTCCAATAATTACTATTTCAAAGCAGCCCTTTTCAACCAGGAAGTCAATTGCAAGCTCTGTGTCAGTCTTGTCTTTTTCAACAGGGAATTCAATTACCTGGATCGATTGGCTAAGGTCTTCAAACAGGCTCTTGTCAAAAATGGAATCAAAGTCGCCTATCAAGAAATCAACTTTGCACATATCTTCTTTCAAATTGTATATTCCACTGTCAGCCGCAACAATAACATCTGCATCCTTGCAAAGTTCAAGCAAGAGTTCGCTCTTCAAGCCAGTACCGCCTGCCGCTATCAATCCCTTCATATAATCATCCTTACCTGATAAATTTCTGTATCGGCTTCCACACAACTATCATTACTATCATTGATATTATCAATTCTGGTACAAGGTAAGTGGCATTATATACGATGGAGTAGATCCATGGATTTTGATCCCCAGCGTACTCAGCAAAGAACACTACCCCGGACAATACATGGAATACTAGTCTTCCCAGTATCGCTAACGACACTCCCAGCAATACTGAACCATAGCCTGACTTGCCTTTTTTCTTTGTAAGCACATACGCGATTCCAGCTAGGCCCAATGAACCAAATGCAAATGGATAATCGAAAAGCAGCTGCAATGGGTGCACGAAATACGGTTTAAGTATGAAATCCAGCAATCCATAGGTTGCTCCAACTGCCAAACCAGGGCCAAGACCCCACCTTATTGCAAAAATCATGATTGGTATCATACTTCCAGCAGTAACACTTCCACCGTTAGGAGCCTGATAGATCCTAATATAGCTCAAGAGAGCAGACAAGGCGATCATCATTCCACCTTCGGTCAACATCAATACCTTACTTCTTTTTTCTTCCATATTATATTAAACCTCCTTAATTGGTTTGAATATAACAGCATAAGATGGTACAAAAAAACCCATTGCTATGAGGCAATGAGTATAATTTCTATACACACTTCCCTCCGCTAGAATTACCTAGTTCAGGTCTTAAGGGTCGAGATCAGATCTCTCTCAGCTAAAGCTCCCCCAGTGCTGTAAATATTCTCTTGTTGATTATATAATACCATATTAACATATAATTCTCAATAATCATACATATTTTCTGATAATTTTAGTCAATAATTTTTTTAAAAGCTCCAATTCTTTGTTCCACATCCTGAGCATTGAATATTCCTGAACCAACTACTATTAAATCAGCTCCCGCATCAATTATCTCTCTTGCATTATCAAGTTTTATCCCTCCATCTACCTCAAGGATAATATCATTTCCTGACCTTAAAATAAGATTTCTAAGTTTTTTGATCTTCTCGGTCATTGCAGGTATGTAACTTTGTCCACCAAATCCTGGATTAACTGACATTATAAGAATAAGGTCAACATCATCCATAATGTGTTCCAACACATTCAATGGTGTAGAAGGATTAAGTGAAACCCCCGCTTTGACCCCTCTTTCCCTAATTGACTGAAGGGTTCTGTGCAGATGAATTGATGCATCAGGATGAACGGTAATTATATCTGAACCTGCATCTGCAAAATCATCAATAAATCTTTCTGGCCTATCAACCATTAGATGAACATCAAATGGTAATTTTGTAGTTCCACGAATCTTCTTTATTACTGGTGCTCCAAAGGTTATATTTGGAACATAAATACCATCCATAACATCCAGATGTACATAGTCTGCTCCACTATTATCAATTAGTGCTATTTCCTCTCCTAGCTTTGAAAAATCTGCAGAAAGCAATGAAGGTGCCAATTTCGCCATACTAATATCTCCTCTTTCTGTTTTTAATTTCTTCAATCATCATTAAATAATTTTTGTACCTTTCGCGACTTATAATGTTTGATTCAACAGCATCTTTAACAGCACATCCAGGCTCGTTCACATGGATACAGCTGGAGAACTTGCATTGATCATTATACTTTTCTATGTCCTTGAAATAGAATCTAAGTTGAGTTTCATCTTCAATAAAATCCAGATTAAGGGAGCTGAATCCAGGACTATCCAACACATAGGCATTATTGTTTAGCTTCAACAACTCCACATGCCTAGTTGTATGCTTTCCTCTTGATGTCTTAAGGCTTATTTTGCCTATTTCCAAGTCGTAATTTGAATTGATTGAGTTCAGCAAAGAAGACTTCCCAACACCAGATGGTCCGGCAAATACACTTATGTGATCCTCCATGAAGTTCTTTAGCTTCGCAAGCCCCTCCTGTTCCTTAACACTTGTCAGTACAGTGTTGTATCCTGCCCCAGTGTAAATAGACTCCATTTGTTTGGCTCCATCCCGGTCGAGCTCGCATTTGTTGATGCATACCAACACTTCCAGCTCCTGTTCTTCGGCCATTACAAGCATCCTGTCAAGGAGCCAGGTGTTAAGTTCAGGGTTCTTGATGCTAGAGACAACTACAGCCTGTGTTACATTGGCAACTGGTGGTCTGAGTAAAACGGATTCCCTTTCAAATATCTCTTCGATATATCCATTCCCATCTTCTTCACTTATTCTAATTCTTACCCTGTCACCAACAAGCGGTGTTATGTTAGTTTCCCTGAATATGCCTCTGGCCCTACATTGTACAACTTCAGTCTCAGTCTGAACATAATAGAATCCGCCAATGCCTTTTATGATAGTCCCTTCATTCATAATCAACCCTCTTTTACTCTAGTAAATTGATATATCCCATCATAATAAATCTCAAATTGCGCTCCTGGCAATCCCTCTACAGTAACTTGGAATGCACCGTCACTAGCCTTATGAGTTGCAGAATATACCATGGTGGGGTCTCCACCCTGTTTTCTAAAGATGGTTACCTCTGTATCATCTCTATCAGTAAACGGAGTCAATGTAAACGTGAAACTACTTTCTTCCCCTACCTGGGGCTGTTCATCGTCCGTATCCTGTGGCTCCTCTACAGGTGCTGGTTCAGGAGATGGTCCTGATGAAACATACAGGTCTACAGCTGTTTTGGTTTCAAGAGTCGTACCGGCATCATAGGATTGCCATGTTACCTCATTTGCAGGTACATCATTGTTTGGTTCATAGGTTACTTCTCCAACTACGAGATCCATTGCAACAATATCATTCATTGCTTTACTTATTTGAGTCCCAATCAACTGTATCATAATTACTTCACTTACTTCCTCACCCTTGCTTACCATCAGGTCAATTCTAGTGTTTGGTTCCACATCTGTAAATGACTCTATACTTTGTTCCATGACAACATCCAATGGTACGGTATCAGAAAAAGCATACTCAACATTCATCCTTAATCCAGCTTCCTTGAGTATGGCCTCTGCTTCAGTCAGTGTTCTGTTCACCAAAAGAGGAACTGATACCAAATCAGAGCCTAAGCTAACAGTAACTGAAACCGGATACCCTGGTCTTATCCTAACTCCTTCATCTACATTCTGTGAGATGATCCTACCTGCCTCATATTCAGAGTTTAGCACACTATCCACAACATTTAGCTGGAAACCTTCTTCTTGTGCAATTATTAACGCTTCCTCCTGTGTCATACCAATCAAAGAAGGCATCATAATATCATTATTCGCTGAAATGTTATCTCTTAATCTCATGTAACCAGCAAAAATACCTGTAGCCAATATAAAGGCTGCTAGAATAGCTGCTATAACTACAAATGCCTTATTCTTGTCATTCTTCTTTTTCCTGTTTCTGCTCACTCTCTGTCCCCTTGAAGAATCTGTATCTGGACCAACAGCTGGTATGACCCTAGTCATATCACTGGTCTCTTCCATTGACTTATTTTCTGGTACAGTCCTGGTTTCTATATATGCTCTTAGGTCTCTCAATAATTCATCAACATTTTGGTATCTGTCACTTTGTCTTTTCATTACACATTTCATTATTATGTCATTTACTTCTTTGGGTATATCTGTTGAAGCATCCGCAGGTGGAACAATTTCCTCTTGAACATGCTTCAATGCCACACCAATAGGAGTATCACCATTAAAAGGGACTTTCCCTGTCATCATTTCATACATTACAATACCTAGCGAGTAAATGTCTGATTTTTCGTCTGTATATCCTCCTCTTGCCTGTTCGGGTGAAAAATAGTGGACTGATCCCAAAACGCTTGAAGTTGTTGTGATTGTGGAGGAAGTAACAGCTCTTGCAATTCCAAAGTCAGTTACCTTAACTCTGTTATCTTCAGTAATCATTATATTATGTGGTTTGATATCTCTGTGAATTATATGATTCTTATGTGCATTTGAAAGTGCTTCCGCTATTTGTGAGGCATAATATAACGCCTGATCTATCTTTAACTTGTCATTATCCACTATAACTTCTTTCAGAGTTTTACCCTTGATATATTCCATTACTATATAGTGGACTCTCTTATCGCCCTGTTCTTCTGACCCTACATCATATATGTTCAGAATATTGGGGTGAGAAAGACTTGCCGCAGCCTGAGATTCCCTTCTGAACTTCCTTATGAAATCTTCATCATTTGTAAATTCTTCCTTTAAAATCTTAATGGCTACAAACCTATCAAGCAAATGACATTTAGCCTTATACACATAAGCCATGCCTCCGCTTCCAATTTGTTCAATTATCTCATATCTATTTCCAAGCATTTTACCTATCATCATCTTCACCTCAGTTAAAATCTAATTCCCAAAACAGTAATATTGTCGCTGCCACCTTTTAACTTTGCTCCTTCAATTGCCTTTTCGCAAGCCTTTTGTATGTCGGTTTCATCTATGAATAAATCCTTCAGCTCTTCCTCGGCAACCATATTTGTAAGTCCATCGCTACATAATATCACAATATCGTCTTTTTTGATATCCAAAGTTAAAACATCAACTTCAATATCACTGCTAGTTCCAACAGCTCTAGTAATAACATTCTTTTGGGGATGTGATTTTGCCTCTCTCTTCGAAATCTTTCCCTCCACAAGTAGCTGTTGAACCAATGAATGATCCTGTGTCATCTGTGATATTTCATTCGAAGTTATCAAGTAGGCTCTACTATCTCCTACATGCCCAACCACAATCTTATCATCAAACACATATAGCATTGTCAAAGTTGTTCCCATTCCCTTGCAGCCTTCAATCTCCTTAGCATGATTATATATATGCCTATTTGCATATTCCACACTCTTCACTATTGATTTTTTTATGGTTCTTACATTAGTCAGGTCCGTGCTATTCTCCGCCATCCATTCCCTAATCTTGTCAATGGCCATAACACTGGCAATTTCACCAGCATTGTGTCCACCCATACCATCTGCTACCATAAATAAAGGCAGTGCAGTATTTACAGGTATGTAGTAACTATCCTGGTTGATTGATCTTACCAATCCTATATCACTGGATGCTCCAAACTTCACGATATCACCTCGTTATTATTTTTCCTCCAGTACGCTTCGTCTGAGCTGACCACATGACGCACTGATATCTGAACCCATTTCTCGTCTAATGGTGGTTGCAACTCCTAGCTTCTTTAGCATTGACTGGAATTTTAGAACATGATTTTTGTCTGGCCTTCCTTCATTGTACTCCCTTATTGGATTTAAAGGTATAAGATTCACGTGAGCCAACATACCATTCAGTAACCTGGCTATTTCCTTTGCTTCCTCTTCACCATCATTTGTTCCCTTTATCAGGGTATACTCAAAAGTAATTCTTCTGTTTGTCGTATCTGAATAGTGTCTTAAAGCTTCCATCAAATCTTTTAAACAGTATTTTTTTGCTATTGGCATTATTTCTGCTCTCTTTTCGTCAAATGGAGAGTGAAGAGAGATGGAAAGTGTTATTGGAATATTTTCTTGGGCAAGTTTATAAATTCCAGGAATAATTCCACAGGTAGATAAGGTTATACTCCTTAAACTAATATTTCTGCCTAATTTACTATTGATTATATCAAAAAAGTCCACTACATTTTCATAATTGTCCAAAGGCTCACCACTACCCATTAAAACAACATTGGATATTCTTACGCCAAGGTCTTTCTCGGCCTCATATATCTGATTTGCCATTTCAGCAGCAGTAAGATTCCGGACAAGACCATCCTTTGTGGAGGCACAAAAACTACATCCCATTTTACATCCCACCTGTGTTGATATACATTGAGAATATCCATGAGCATAGCCCATCACAACGCTTTCTATGATATTATCATCTGGAAGTAAAAATAAATACTTTATAGTGCCATCAGACTCGGATTTAAACTTGTGAAGTATTTTTATGTTGTTTACAGTGTAGCTAGAGCTTAACTCCTCCCTCAAACTTAGAGGTACTTGTCCCATCTCCATTATACCCTGTCCATCCTGCTGATGAAAGTACCTAAATATCTGTTCAGCCCTAAATCCTTTTTCGCCTCTTTGCGTGATTATTTCCTTTAATTTGTTGTGGGTCATACTGTTTAATTCCATATATTTCAACTCTCCGTTCATATTATACCATGATTCCATAAACTATTTTTTTTCGATCAGACATCTATGCTTTTATCATACTCGCAATAAAAAATCCATCCGTCCCATGTCTGTGTGGATACAATTCAATATAACCTTGTTTTTGTGTATCACTCAACATATTCCCACCGGGGAATTCAATTGGCTCCAACTTAAAGCTACTATTCCTATCCAAAAATCTTTTTATCTGGTTTAGATTTTCCTCCATATTTAGCGTGCAGGTGCTATATATAAGCTTCCCTCCAGATTTAACATACCCGGCAGATTTATCCAGTATATCAGACTGTAGTTTTATCAGCACATCCACATCTTCCGGCTTTCTATTGAATTTAATATCAGGTTTTCTTCTGAGCAATCCAAAGCCAGAGCAGGGAGCATCAACAATGCAGATATCAATTAAGTCTCTCAAAGATTCATCGAACATGGAAGCATCATAAACCTCGCCGTCTATGATATCTACACCAAGTCTTGTTGCATTTTCCATTACAAGGTCGATCTTTTGAGTGTACAGATCTCTCGCAATAATCCTACCCGTATTGTTCATTCTTTGAGCAATATGTGTAGCTTTGCCACCAGGGGCGCTACACACATCCAAAACCAAATCATTCTCCTTTGGACATGCAGTTTCAGCAACCATCATACTGCTCTCATCCTGAATTGTAAACAAACCGTCTTTAAATTCTTTAGTTTCCGTAATATTTTCTGGGTTTGCAACCTTTATACAATCTTCAGACAGCTCTCCCCTCATGAGTTCAAGATTATATTTACTCAATCTATCTATTAGTTCTTTCCTCTCTACCTTTAATGTATTAACTCTTATGCTAAGCAGTGGTCTAGAGTTGTTAGCCTTTAAAAGATCCTTAGTAAATTCCAATCCGTATTGATCATTCCACAGCTTTACCAGATACACCGGATGGGAGTATCTTATTGCCAGTTCTTCCACTGTCACTGGCTCATCATTGGTAAAGTATTTTTCACTTTCTCTCTCAACCCTCCTTAAAACTCCATTTACGTAACCTATCGTTCCCTTGTGTCCATACTTTTTTGCCAATTTAACTGATTCATTTATCGACGCATGTGCTGGTATCCTATCCATAAATCCAATCTGGTAGACTCCTATTCTCAATATCTGAAGTATCATTGGATGGATTTTCTTCATTTTTACATTGGAAGCAGATTTTATTATTCTGTCGATGTACATCCTATTCTCAACAACACCATATACAAGCTCTCTTAGAAGTCTCAAATCTTCCTTGGATAGGTCTGATTCTGAGTATTCTTGGAGTATCTTGTTGGAAAATTTACCTTCATTCTCAATTTCTGACAGAACTCTTATTGCTGCGTCTCTTACACTTAACATCTCAACCCTCCAAAAAAGGGGGATAATTCCCCCCTTATCTCCTTCTTCCGCTTATAGCCAGCAATCTCAAAAGCTCTGCTAAAGCAACTATGGTAGCCGCAACATATGTCAATGCAGCTGCATTCAAGACCTTCTTCGCAGGCTTTATACTCTGAGCAGGAATCAACCCTTCCTCTAAACTCCTCATCGCCCTCTTACTTGCATTGAACTCCACAGGAAGTGTAACAATCTGAAACAATACTGCGGCAAGAAACAATGCTATTCCAACATCGATGAAGAATGGGCTTATGATAAAGCCCAATATTATGAATACCCAAACCAATCTTGATCCAAAGCTTGCTATCGGTGCTATATTGTTTCTGAGAATCAATGGAAAGTAGCCCTCAGCATGCTGTATTGCATGACCTACCTCATGGGCGGCCACACTTACAGATGCTATGCTGCTGCCTGAATAAACATTCTGTGACAACCTTATTACTCTCTTTCCTGGATCATAGTGATCTGTAAGGTTTCCCCTAACTGCCTCAATTGGAATATCTCCCAGGTCATTCCTATCCAGGATATGTCTGGCAATCTGAGCGCCAGTCATCCCCGATTCACTGGGAACTTTAAGATACTGTGAAAAAGTGGTTTTAACCTTCATTTGTGCATAACCAGCAAATAAGATCGCTGGCAAAACAAAAATCATCCATGAACTTCCATAAATACCTGTATACATTAGTATCCCTCTTCTCTAAAATATATAACCCTCTTCAATATCATTCCCCAACAACAGTTCCTTAACGGACATGGATCTTTTACCTGGGAATTGGAGCTCTTTTATTATTACAAAACCATCTGATACTGCCACCCTTATTCCATTTGGATCAACCTCTGTTATTGTCCCTGGTGAATGTTCATGCTTCTTTATTTCAACTTCAACTTTGTGGATTTTTATCTTTTGACCTTTGTATTCCGTAAAAGCAGAAGGCCAAGGCTTTAGACCCATAATTTTCTTGTAGATCTCATTCGCGGTCTTGGTCCAATCAATATTTCCGACACCTTTATACATAATCGGTGCGTAACTTGATTTTTCATGCTTCTGAGGAATGAATTCAGCTTTTCCAGACACTATAAGCTCTATTGCATCGATTATCAGCTTGGCACCCAAAAGAGATAGCTTATCGTGAATAATCTCTGAGTCATCTTCCCAATTAATGGGAATTTCAGCTTGTAGGACCATTGCACCAGTATCTAGTCCTTCTTCCATATTCATAATAGTTATGCCAGTTGTATCTTCCCCGTTTGCTATTGCCCAGTTTATTGGAGCCGCACCTCTGTACTTTGGAAGTAGTGAAGCGTGTATATTTAGACAATTATATTTTGGTATTTCAAGGATTCTCTTCTTTAGAATCTGACCGTACGCTGCTACAACAATAAAATCCGGTTCAAGTGCAGATATTCGGTCATATGACTCGTCTGAATTGATGTCATCTGGCTGGTATACTTCAAGTCCAAGTTCAATCGCCTTTTCCTTAACAGGTGTGGGCTGTAATTTTTTCCCTCTTCCTCTTTTCTTGTCAATCTGCGTTATG
>Ga0334892_1002248_pt1 | contig 14172 bp, 9 predicted proteins | sample GraSluR3_MG_4_FD_207213 | JGI IMG/M metagenome (GOLD analysis project Ga0334892, IMG submission 207213) | Sludge microbial communities from methane-producing bioreactor in Wageningen University, Netherlands - Granular Sludge_15_04-R3 | ecosystem: Engineered > Bioreactor > Anaerobic > Unclassified...
ATGGGAATTATCCTTTTGTAGTGGCTTACCATGCCGAATATGCCAATTACAAAATCACTGTTTTTCCTGGGTTCAATGCTATGGGAATTATCATCTTCAGAATCGCAAAAGGGCAGGTTTATCCTTTTGACCGGAAGGCCGGGGTATCTGGATTTAATGGAGCTTTCAAGGTAGCTGTTCATGACTATCATTCCGGCAGAGCTTTTAATAATATTTTCAGACATAGGGTATTTCAGGTACAGCCTGTCATCTCCCAGGCCGGCGCTTACAAGCCTGAAGACATCAAATAGGGTGTCTTTATCATCCGGGTAGTTTGTTTCCAGGGCTTTAAGGTAGCCAGGGTAATCCCGGCTTTTTGTATAATACCTGGCCAGAGAGTGATGAAGGACATCCTCATGAAGGAAGATTATGCCCCGGTATCGTATTAAATAGTTGAGCATATAGTAATGATGCTCGCTGTTGCCAATATTAAATACAAGGGCATCATAACTTCTTTTGTCGTATTTTTCAGGAAAGAGCAGGTGGCTGAATACATTGCAGGGGGCTTTTGTTTTAATCAGGGCGGGGTGGATGTCATCAATAAAGAGGTCTATTTCAGCCCTGCAGGCAAGACTGGGCAGAATATCTGCCGTAAGGCGCGCAACGCCGGAAACCGAAGGGGGAATCGGGCTGAAATATGCTATTTTCATAATGTTTGGCCTTTTTCTATATCATAGATAACACATTTATCCATATCATCAATAATTTTATAATTAATGCCCAGTTTCCTGAGGAGGGTATAGGTGTATAGACTGCCAGGCCTTTCTGTCCTGTCGTCCACTGCATAAATAAGGATATCAGCTCCCATTTTCCTGTAGGACAGTACCTTTGATATAAACCTGGTCTTTACCGGGAGAACCAGTATCATCTGGTCTATGCCCCGGCTTTCAAGGAACTTTTTAATGATCATATCATCGTTTCGGTTAAGCTCTCCCTTGTAAAAAAGCACCCCTTGTCCTGTTATAATATTCTTGCCCGGGGGTATGATGAGGGGCGGTTCATCAGCCCTGGGATATGCAAAAACCAGCATTAAAGAGATTAAAAGAATTATAAAGGACAGGATTAATTTATCCCGGCAGAGCATATACAGCATACCGGCCAGTAATATGTAGAACAAAAATACATGGGTGGCGTTGAAAAAGCGCGGAGGCTTGATGTCATAAAGGAAGAGAGTCATTATATCCTCATTTATAAATATCCTGAAAAGCCTGACCAGGTATTCCATGATCCGGGCAATCCAGAGGGGCTGAATGAAGATCATCATCAGGGCTGATAATATAATTAAGAGGACAATAATGGATACGAACGGAAATACAAAGACCCCCCACAGGGAAAAGTATCCAAAGACACCCAGAAGCACCGGGGCTATAAAGATAAGGGCAAAGGCTGATACAGCCCAGGACCGCAGTATATAATCCAGTACTTTTATTCCTGAGCATATCCGCGATATCAGGGGCATGGAGAGTATTATACCACTAACGGCTGTAATGCTCATTAAGAAGCTTATGGAAAACAAATCGGCAGGAAAAATCATCAGTATCACATAGACAGATAAAAGCAGTATGTAGATAGATGCCAGTTTCCTGTCAAGGATATAGGCTGTGAAAAAGACAATAAGCATTATATAGGCCCTCAGGGCTGCAGTGGGAAACCCTATTTCCATGATATATATCAGGAGTAGAAGCATAACAACAGGGGCTGAAGCCTTGCGTGAAATAAAAGGGCGGAAGAATATAAAAAGGATAAGGGCAATGAGGCCTATATGGAATCCGGATATGACAAATACATGGAAAAGCCCTGATTTTTGTATTGCCTGCCTGTCCCGGCAATCCATATAGTTTCTTCTGCCTGTGACCAGGGGCATAACCAGGCTTCGGCACTCAAGGCTCAGGGTCCCCAGAGATTTTTCCAGCTTATCGCTCAGCCAGCCGGGCTGGCTGGGCATTACGGCAAATATCTTTTCAGGCTTTATGTAGAGGGTCTTCTGAACCTTCATGCCTGCATCCCGGATAAAGCTTCCGCCCGGCCTGCAGGCAATATCTCCCCGCAGGGTAATGATATCACCCCGTTTTATGGTTTTTTTTACAAGTAAATAAGCCCTGCTTTCGGGTATCTGAATATAGGACCTTAGTTTAGCCAGAATGTTACGGGATCTGAAACCCTGGATGCTGTGGATTTTAACCGGAATTTGTATATTCCAGCCATACAGGGAAGGATCTTCCCTTATCTCTGCGGTTATGATATAAGAGCCTTCGGATGGAAGTGCGGAGTCTTCCAGGTAAAAACAGTAACCCCTCCAGAAGGACAGACCAATCAGCAAAATGATAAGTATAAGGTGTGAAAAGGCAAATTTTTTTGCTATCAGGAGAGAAAGATACAGGATAATAAATAATAAAAGAACAACATGCAGGAAAGTGCCTGATTTTAGAAAAAGGCCTGCCATAATCGCATTTATGCAAAAGACAGGCCAGCTTTCTGTCAGCAGGTGTTTCAAGACATCAAGGTTCTCACTGCTGTATTATGTTTATTTTATCAAGATATTCCTTTGCTGTTGCATTTTTTGGGTCAAGCCCCAGGGCCTGTTCAAACAGCTCTTTTGCCTTGCTGTAGTCCTCGGATTCAAAGTAAAACTCACCCTGTTTCAGGTAGTTGAAGACCAGTTCATTCAATTCTTTCTTGGCTTTGCTGAGCCATTGCAGGAGGGTATTGTCCGCAACTCCCTCTCTTCGAGCCTTTTCCCATACCTCAATTGCTTCTTTCAGTGAGCCCTGCTCATAAAATGCAGAACCCTGGCTCATGTACTGCTGGAGCTTTGCCTCCTTCTGGCTTTCCCTTGTTCTTTCAGCCTTAAGCCTTTCCTTCTCCAGGTATTCTTCGAGCTTCCTGCTTATGATAATAGTCCTCTGGTCGGTTTCATCAATATTCTGCATAAATTCAACCTGCTGGCCAGCCTTTTCTACATCGGACTTCCTGCCGGTTTTTAAATAATCCTCAACCTGAAGATAGGATTTCTGGAGCACCACATCCTTCAGCGACTGGTAAGTCTCCTGGGTTGCCACCGTGGACGCATGTTCCGGGGATACCTTTATCATCTTCTCTATATTCTGCTTACAGCTGATGATGTCATTCTCATCCCTGGCCTTTTCAAAATTCGCCTGAAGCTCCTGAATGGTCTTCTCAAGCTCTTCTTCCGCCCCGGCAATTATGCCGTCAATATCAGGTTCCTCCGGATTAACGGCCTTTACCTGGTAGTATTTGGATATGGCCATGCTGTAGAAGTCTTCCTGCCATTTTGATTCTGCTTCCTTCATTATTTCCTGGACTATCTCCTCCAGCTTTTCCGCGGACTGGCGGATATAATCCTGAGCATCATTATAAAGCTTATGCTTCGGCGGGTATTTCCTGAACTCAACCATAGCCTTGTAATACTCCCCCTGTTCAAAGAATGATACACCATCGCTGTAATGCTGGTCTGAAACACGGGGAGCACAGGAAATAACCAGCATGGCGGTTAATAAAACAACAAATATCCGGTTCATATTTTTCCTCCTAATCCAAAGAATAATTAGGCGCTTCCTTTGTTATGATAACATCATGGGCATGGCTCTCCCTGAGCCCTGCCGGTGTTATCCTAATAAAGCTCGCATTATTTCTAAGTTCCTCTATGGTTCTGCATCCTGTATAACCCATTCCTGATTTCAATCCCCCGACAAGCTGGTATATCAGTTCTTTCAGCCTGCCCCGATAGGGGACCCTTCCCTCTATGCCTTCAGGAACCAGTTTTTTGGTCTCAAGGTTATCCTGGAAGTAACGGTCTTTGCTGCCGTACTGCATTGCGCCAATACTGCCCATACCGCGGTAGACCTTGTATGACCTTCCCTTGTAGAGAACCACTTCTCCCGGGCTTTCTTCCGTTCCTGCAAACAGGCTTCCTATCATCACCGAATTTGCACCGGCAACTATTGCCTTGGTAATGTCTCCGCTGTACTTTATTCCCCCGTCAGCTATCAGGGGAATATTCATTTTGTCGCAGACCTTCCTGCATTCCATTATTGCTGATATCTGCGGCACTCCTACACCGGTAACCACCCTGGTAGTGCATATGGAACCCGGCCCAATACCGACTTTTACTCCGTCAACCCCTGCTTCTATGAGGTCCCTGCATCCGCTCTGGGTTGCAACATTACCCCCGATTATATCAATACCGGGATATTTTTTCCTCACCTCTTTAATAGCATTAATAACTCCAACGGAATGTCCATGAGCAGAATCCAGGACAAATACATCGCAGCTGGCCCGGTAAAGCGCTTCAGCCCGGTCAAAGAGGTCTTCCGAAATCCCAAGGGCGGCGCCTACTCTCAGTCTCCCGTTATCATCCTTACATGCATCGGGGTATTCTGTCCTTTTTTGTATATCTTTTACTGTAATCAATCCTTTGAGTATAAAGTCCTCATCAACAAGAGGAAGTTTCTCTATCCTGTGCTTATGGAGGAGGAGTTTGGCATCCTCCATGGATACTCCTTCACGTGCTGTCACAAGTTTTTCTGCCGGGGTCATAAGGTCCCTTATCTTCTGGGAGAAATCAGTCTCGAACCTGAGATCCCTGTTTGTCAGTATACCTGTCAGCCTGGATTTTTCATCAACAATGGGAATACCGGATATGTGATGCTCTCTCATTACTTTAACAGCTGTTTCCAGGAGTTCATCGGGATTAAGGGTAATGGGATTGACTATCATCCCGCTTTCATACCTCTTTACCCTTGCTACTTCCCTCTCCTGGATCTCCACAGGCATATTCTTGTGAATAATGCCGATGCCTCCCTGCTCTGCAATGGCTATGGCCAGACGGCTTTCCGTGACTGTATCCATGGCTGCAGCAAATATGGGAAGGTTAAGCCTTATATTTCTCGTTAGCCGGGTTGACACGTCCGTTTCCCTGGGAAGCACCGAGCTGCGCTGGGGAACCAGCAGTACGTCGTCAAAGGTTAGACCCTCTCTGATATCCATAATAAAACCTCTTCAGCTTATTTAGTTTTATAAACCCGTTTTTGTTTATCCTATAATAATATACAGTTATTAAATAATTTTCAAATAAAAACTAAATATGGACTTACTAATCAAGCTTTTCCAGCAATGAAAAAATGCCGAGCTTTTCTGCCAGGCTTTCAGGGACTTTACCGTCTCTGGTCCATCGGTGCAGTTCATAGTATTCTGAAAGGATCTGCCTGAACATGCTAATATCTATAAACTCGCCCTGGTTGGGGCCGTTAGCTACAGGCCTGTAATAAAATTCCGGAAGCTTATCGTCCCCGGAGTCAATTCCGAAACCGTTGAGAATCAGCCTTTCCGTTGTATTTATTCTCTCGGCAGCAAGGTCAAGGTCGCTGTTGGAGAGCTTCAGCCCGGTGGAAAGGTATATAAGCCGGGAAATGTCTGAAATTTCTATTGCGTCCGTGGAATTGAACCTCTGGGCAAACCTGCAGATACCTGCACTGTCTCCCAGGGCATACTCCTTCTCTTCTGCATGGACCATCCTGGCCTTTCCTTCATAGGATTTAGGGTCATTACTGATATGTTCGCTTTTATAGATCTTCTTCAGCTTTTCTATATCAATATTCATTATCTCCAGGGTAGGCCGGCTCCTTAGATGATCAGCCCCCCTGCTTGCGGTGGCGGCACCCAGGGCAAAACCCATGCCTGCCCTCAGATCGACACCGTCGGACTGTATAAGGCCCTTAATCAGAGGCAGGCCTTTGAGTGCTTCAGGAGGAAAATACCTGGAAAGTCCCTTTACACCGTCGGAGAGGACAGTCCCTGTTCCTCTCCTGAAGGCAATGTCTTCAATCAGCTTGATCGCAGACTCACTGTCTCCCCATTTTATTCTGTAATCAGAGTATGGATCCTTAAGGCTCTTTGCATTCCCCATCAGAAAAGCAACCAGATTTCCAGTGGTGATAGAGTCAAGTCCCAGATCATTAACCAGGCTGTTAATCTTTAATATGGATTTTAAGTCATCAATTCCGCATATAGGGCCAAAGGCGGATAAGGTTCCATACTCGGGGCCTTCACCGGTTATCTCCAGACCTTCATCGTAGAAGCTGTAGATATGATGGCATTTAATGCTGCAGGCAAAGCACCCGGTTGCTTTTTTATAAAACTGATTCCGGAGCACCCTGACATCCAGCCCCTCAGCATGGTCGAACCTGCTTTTGGCAGTCCCGTAGGACCTGACAATACCCTGCCGGTTATGAAGCTTGAACAGATACGGAGTCCCGTAATCATGAAGCATTTTTGCGAATTTTGAATCCTTAAGCCTTTTGTACAAGGCCCCGGAAAAATCCAGAAATTCCCTTCTCCTGTATAATGGCAGAGAACCCCCTGGGGTTACTGTTATTGCCTTGAGTCTTTTCATGCCCATAAGACAGCCCATGCCTGTCCTTGCTGCAGCATTTTTCTGACTGCTGATAACCGCACTGTAAGGAACAAGGTTTTCCCCTGCCGGCCCTATCACAAGAGAAATGCAGTTACTCCCGTGCTTTTCTTCCAGAATGCGCTGAGCGTCCTGGGTTCGCCGGCCCCAGACATCTCCTGCATCCAGCAGGGATATGGCGCCGTTTTGTATATGGATATAAACAGGCCTGTCAGAAACACCATGTATATAAAGATGACTGAATCCGCATTTTTTAAGGGCCGGGCCGAAAAACCCGCCCATATTGCTGTCTCCGAGGAAGCCGGTTTCCGGGGAAACACCTGTAATATTCAGCCTTGCCATGCATGGCGCAGGAAGTCCGGTCAGAAGCCCGGAGCCTATAATAAGGGGGTTTTCCGTTTGATCAAAATTCCTCCTTGCAAGATAGCTGTACAGAAGAAAAACATTTATGCCCCTGCCTCCAATATAGGCTTTTATTATTTCAGGCTTTATATCCGTAAAGGATATACACCCTGTATTAAGGTTGATATAGGCGATTTTGCCTAAGCAAGCTTTATCCATTTATTCTCAGTTTCATTATAAAATCATGGGCTATTTAATAATTTTATTTGATTCTACTTATATTTGAATAAAATTAAAATAAAATGTACCCGATTGCAGATCATAATCGAAGATAAAAATAGCATAAAGCAGTGAAGAATTTTTTCAATACAATATCTATGGTTTTTTTGGTCCTCGGAACAATGCTTGGAGCAGGAATACTGGGACTCCCGACCAGCGCAGGATTATCCGGCCTTGCAGCCTGCATTACGGCCCAGCTTCTTGTAGCTTCAGCCATGCTGTTCTCCGCTGTTATAATAATAAACGAAAATGTTTCCGCCCGAAAGAATAATTTCAACTATCCCAGCCTTTATGAAAGCTGTCTCGGAAGCAAAGGCAAATGGCTTGCTGTGACTGCAAATATAATTATCCTCTATGGACTTCTCATTGCCTATATCTCGGGAAGCACTTCGGTTGTTTCACACCTGACAGGCATACCGGATAATTATCAGAAACCTCTGATGGTGGCTATTTACCTCGTTCTGTCAATAATGAGCATGGGAGGCCTGGAGCTTATCAAAAGATATAATTCAGTTCTGGTTTTTTTTCTCCTGGGCTCTTTTATAGTTATGCTATGCCTGCTTTTCAGCAGAGTAAACCTTTCAAATCTCATGAAGTATAATGATTTTGGTTTTCTGCCTTCAGTTTTCCCGATAATTGTGAGCGCTTTCTGCTTTCATACAATTATACCCTCTATATGCTCAGCATCCCGCTGGCATAAAAAAAACATCATAACAGCAGTAATTATATCCCTGGTCTTTGTCTTTTTCTTAAATACATTCTGGATAGGAGCAGTTATAGGAATATTGCCGCTGGAAGGGGATGCAGGGCTGGACTATGCCTACAGACATGGTATGCCGGCAACTATTCCCCTTGACAATATGATTGATTCAGACCTCTTCACAGCCCTGTCAGTTTCTTTTGCCCTGCTGGCCATAATAACTTCCTTCATCGGAGTTTCAATAAGCCTTAAGGATTTTTTAAGGGATATCCTTGAAAACACCTTCGGGTACACCAGCAGAAGCCTTAATCTTATTTTTACATTTATTCCGCCTATCCTTATATCCCTCCTTTATCCGGATATTTTTCTGGATGCAATGAATATTGTGGGAGGAGTAGGTATAGTAATCCTTTTCGGGATACTGCCGGCGGTCATACATATCAAAAAATCAGCAACCAGGCTTTCGGCAGCTCTGGGCATACTTATGCTTCTGGTGTTTATTTCCTTTCTGCTTTTTGAGGTCTGCCAGGAAACGGGGCTATTGAAGATTGATCCTGAATGCGAATACTACCATACAGAATACGGAGGGTGAATTATAAATTCAGGGGGGCAGGCCCCCCCTGATCTTCTATAAATTTTTATTTCTTGAAGGCCAGTTCAAGAACCTCGCTGATATGGCTTACTGAATGGAAGGTCATATTCTTCCTTATCTCAGCCGGTATCTCGGGTATATCCTTTTCATTCCTTTTGGGTATTATTACCCGCCTGATCCCTGCAAGCTTGGCTGCGAGCACCTTTTCCTTGAGCCCCCCTATTGGGAGGACCTTCCCTGTAAGGGTGATCTCTCCTGTCATGGCGATCTCCCGGTCAACAGGAACATTCTTCAGACAGGAGATTATGGAGGTCGCGATGGTAATACCTGCTGAAGGCCCGTCCTTGGGCGTCGCACCCTCCGGCACATGGATGTGAAGGTCCAGGTTCGAAAAGCTCTTTTCTGCAATATTTAGGGCCTTATGGTTGGCCTTGGCATAGCTGAGAGCTGCCCTGGCCGATTCCTGCATTACATTGCCCACATTCCCGGTAATCTCAATCTTACCCTTGCCCGGCATCTTGAGGCATTCTACAAAGAGGACCTCTCCACCGAGGGCAGTCCATGCAAGGCCGGTGGCTGTTCCTGTCTCATCCTGCTGGAGTTTCTTTTCCTTCAGGAATACGGGAGGTCCAAGATACTTGCTGAGGCTCTTTTCCGAAACATTGTACAGTTTTTTCCTGCCCTCGGCGATGTTCCTGGCAATCTTCCTGCATATTTTTGTAAGTTCTCTTTCAAGATTACGCACGCCGGCCTCAGCCGTATACTCAAGTATCACTCTTTTCAGAGCCTTGTCGGATATTCTTATATCGCTTTTTTTCAGGCCTGTATTCTCAATGGCTCTTGGTATAAGGTACTGCTTTGCTATCTGAAATTTATCATTGACCGTGTAGCCGGCTATCCTTATTACCTCCATCCTGTCCAGAAGGGGCCTGGGTATTGTATCCAGTATATTGGCCGTAGTAATGAACATGACTTTTGAAAGGTCAAAGGGGAGCCCTATATAGTGATCGGAGAACTGGTCGTTCTGCTCAGGGTCCAGGGCTTCCAGAAGCGCTGAAGAGGGGTCTCCCCTGAAATCAGAACCCACCTTGTCTATCTCGTCAAGCATAAAGACCGGGTTATTGGTGCCTGCTCTCCTGATTTCCTGAAGTATCCTTCCGGGCAGGGCTCCGACATAGGTCCTCCTGTGGCCCCTGATCTCAGCCTCATCCCTTATTCCGCCCAGGGATATCCTAACAAACTTCCTTCCAAGAGCCCGGGCTATGGACTTTCCCAGAGAAGTCTTGCCGACTCCGGGAGGGCCTACCAGGCAGAGGATGGGACCTTTGAGCTTTTTCTTGAGCTTTGTAACACTCAAAAATTCAAGTATTCTTTCTTTTACATCCTTCAGGTCATAGTGATCTGCGTTGAGAACTGACTCTGCAGATGCTATTTCTATCTTCTGTTTTGAGCTTTTCCTCCAGGGCAGGAGTATGAGCCAGTCCAGATAGGTCCTGATAGTCGCAGCCTCAGCCGATTCCGGGTACATATTCTCCAGCCTTTTCAGCTGATTCTCTGCCTCTTCTTTTACATTTTCAGGGGCATCAAGCTTTTCTATCTTTTCCTTAAGGTCTGATATTTCACTGCTCCTGCCGTCAGACTCGCCAAGCTCATCCCTTATGGCCTTCATCTGCTGTTTCAGGTAATATTCCTTCTGAAGCTTGTCAATCTCCCCCTTTGCCCTGTCCTGAATCTTCTGCTGTACAGAAAGAAGCTGTATCTCCTTGTTTAAGAAGCCGTGTATCAGCTTGAGTCTTTTCACCTCATCCGTGGTTTCCAGAAGCTTCTGCTGATCCTCGAGCTTTAGGTTCAGCTGGGATGAGACTATGTCACAGTAATAGCCTATGCTTTCAATCTTTTTCATGGCAAGTATCATGTCCGGGAGGATGAAGCGGTTCATTTCCGCAATCTTCTCGAATTTCTCCTTGACATCCTTGAACATGGCCTGGGTCACTATCTCATAGTCCTTAAGCTCCCTCGGATTTTCGTCATATTTTTCTATCTTAACCTTAAAATAGGGTTTCTCCTGGGTATACTTCGCTATCCTGGCCCTTGCCTCCCCCTGGACAAGGAGTCTTATACGGCCGTCGCTGAGCTTCAGCATCCTCATTATCTTTGATATACAGCCGAATTCATAGATGTCCTGGACTCCCGGATCCTCTGTCTTTTCCTCCCTCTGGGAGACCAGCATGATTATGCGGTTTGCTGCCAGGGCTTCATCAACAGCCTTTATGGAGCTGTCTCTTCCTATATAAAGGGGGAGCTGCATGTTAGGAAACAGGGTTATCCCTCTTAAGGGAACCATGGGGACCTCTTTTGTTATGTCAATCTTTTCTTCATTCTCTTCCGGTATCTTTATGTCTTCTGTCATCATTACCTCCTGAAGTCTTCATTATTATTCAATATCAATTTTAATCTTGCCTCTTTTTTCCGTAATTTTGGGAAGGATAATGGTCAAAATACCATTTTCCAGGAAAGCCCTGGCAGATTTTGCATTGATTGCCTTTGATATCTCGACAATCTCAACAAAATCACCAAAGGTCCTCTCAATCCTTAGAAACTTCATATCACAGGGAATGTCTCCGTCCCTTGACTTTCTTCCCTTTACCTCAATATACCCCTTGTAATAATGGATATCAACGTCATCCTTTTTAAGCCCCGGAAGCTCTATGTGAATTTTTATATTATTCTCCGATTCAATTATGTCCAGGTTCGGTGAGAATATTGCATCGGAATTCATAAGCTGTTCCTTGTTTCGGATAATGCTGTCAAGGATACTGTCAATCTCATTTTTCATCTGTTTCAGATCAATAATGGAAATTGTGTTAGGCTTCATTTTCCCACTCCTTTAATTTGCCAGAGAACCAAGGGACATTAAATTCAGCAGGTATTTAAGGTTCTCATCTGAAAAGCTGAGTCCGGCTCCGAATACCACGCTCCTCCTTTCGCTGTTGGCAATATTGTCATATCCCACCCGGAAGAACATGGTATCATTAGGCCTGTAGTCAAGGCTGACTTTATAATGGGGGTCAAATTCATTGTTTGAAAAATCCCATGCATCAAGCCCGATGCTAAGCTTATCCTTTATAAGGTAGATATCGGCTCCTGCACCCCCGAAGCTCTCTATGAGGCCTGCCTTCAGATAGAGAAAATCCGTAATCCTTCTGCCGTAAAGGAGAGAAAACCTCAGGACATTCTCTATCTTTTTTTCACTCTGTGTATACTGTGTATTCCCGCTGGGGCTGTCTATACTGTATATTTTTGTGGTATATGTCTCAAGCCCGTAGGGGTCGTTCACCAGCTGTATCAGGTAGAAGACTTCATCCGAGGGAACAACCTTAATATTTACATAGCTTTTGACATCCTCCGCCTTGTGATTATATTCTGCATCATATCCTACATAGGTCTCAATAGATGATGCTTTGGAAAGATAGTTCTGTATCTCTCCCGATATTTCCTGAAGGGATACGAGAGCCTGGTTGACATTATCAATGGTCTCGTCTTCCATGAGAAGCTTGCCGACTGAGCCCTCCCCTCTGCTGACCGTACCGGTAATAGTTCCTAAATTTTCCGTGGCTGTGCTGAGGTTCTGGGCAATCTTTTCAAGACTTGAAATAATTTCTGAAATGCTCTGCTTATCCTTTTCCAGTATTTCCGAGGTAACCCCTGCAGTGGTGTCAAGCTTCTGCATCAGGGCAGGAAGTGTCTGGCTCATGGACTGGGTTATTTCACTTATATTTTTCAATATCTCTGCAATATCGCTTTTATCGCCCCCGGTCAGGTTTGATATATTATTTGTAATATTGCGGGTATTAACAAGAATATCGCTGAGCATCTGCCTGCCTTCGCTGTTGCCCAGCACATCACTGAAGGACCCGGTGACTTCCTTCAGATTGTCAGTTATACCCTGCAGGGATTTGATAAGAACATTAAAAGAGACCCCCAGTTCTTCCAGGCCTACGGCATCATGCCCTTCCATGGGGGTGGAGGAATCAAGCACCAGGGGGGAGCTCCTGTCACCAGGCATGATATCCACATACTTTTCACCCATAACCCCCATGGTGGAAAGGGAAAGGGTATCACTCCTCCTTATCTTTGCATCACTGATAATATCCAGCTTAACTATAGCCTTATCTTCAGCCAGCCTGATATCGGCCACCTTGCCGACCCTTATCCCGTTAAGCCTTACTTCTGCATTGGGCATCAGCCCGGTAACATTATTAAAAAGGACACTTACCTGGTAATAGGTACCGGTATCCTTCCTCAGCAGGTTCATATTAGAGAGAAAATACAATCCGGCTATAACTGCAATAATTGTAATAATTCCAACTTTTGCTTCAGGTGTGTATTTTGCCACAGTTAATCCTCCTGGATAAATTCATTAAATCTCATAGGGGCCCTCCGATAACCCGTTTATAAACTGGTATACTACCGGGTTTTTGCTGTTTTTTATCTCTTCAGGAGAGCCTATCTCGATTATCCTTCCCTTATAGAGCATACCTATCCTGTCTCCTATAGTATACGCACTTTTCAAGTCATGGGTTATTGAAATTGAAGTAACATGGAGTTTTCTTGTCAGATTCACAATAAGCTTGTTAATAACATCACTCATGATGGGATCTAATCCCGTGGTGGGTTCGTCATAAAGCAGTATATCCGGACTGAAGGCAATGGCCCTGGCCAGCCCCACCCTCTTTTTCATTCCGCCGGAAAGCTCTGAAGGCGAAAGCATTACTATATCCTCCCTCAGCCCAACCAGCCTGAGACATTCCAAAACCCTCTCCTTAATCTGCAAAGCTGAAAGCCTGCCCTGCCTTTTCAGGCCGAACCCAATATTTTCTTCAACATTCATGCTGTCAAAAAGGGCAGCCCCCTGGAAGAGCATGCCAAAATGATTACGCATTCTCTTCCATTTATCATTGGAGAATCCTGAGCTGTCTTCGCCGAAGAGGTAGATACTGCCACTGTCAGGCTTGATCAGGCCGATAATATTCTTTATAAGAACACTTTTGCCGGTTCCTGACCCGCCCAGGATAACTATGCTCTCTCCCTTCTTTATCTCCAGGTCCAGTCCGCACAGAACACGGTTACTGCTGAAGGATTTATAAAGATTATCAACTTTTATAATTATATCAGAATTGTTCATATTTTCCCTGCTAATTAAAACATAAGGCTTGTCAGGAAGTAATCAGATATCAGTATGGCCATATAGCTTATAACCACGCTCTTAGTTGTCGCTTTTCCCACGCCCTCGGCCCCGCCGGACGTGAAAAAACCCTCCTTACAGCTTACAATAGCGATGATACCACCAAAAACAAAGGCCTTTGCAAGCCCCTTCAGCACGTCTCCCATTAAAAGGTATTTAAAGGTTGTATCCATATACATGACGCTGTTTTCTCCAAAAAGGTTCACAGCAACATAGAATCCTCCCAGTATGCCAATCAGATCAGAAATGATGGTGAGCACGGGAAGCATTACAATTCCTGACAGAAACCTTGGAAGTATCAGAAAATCCACAGGGTCTGTGGACAGGGTGTACAGGGCATCAATCTGTTCTGTGACCCTCATGGTGCCGAGCTCAGCAGCCATGGCGCTCCCTGCCCTTCCGGAAACGACAAAGGCAGTCAGGACCGGGCCAAGTTCCCGGCACATGGAAAGGGCAACAACCGGCCCGACAAAGGATGTGGCATTGAACCTCGCAAAGCCCGCATAGGTCTGCAGAGCAAGAACCATGCCTGTAAACATGCCCGT
>Ga0334892_1002250_pt1 | contig 14149 bp, 15 predicted proteins | sample GraSluR3_MG_4_FD_207213 | JGI IMG/M metagenome (GOLD analysis project Ga0334892, IMG submission 207213) | Sludge microbial communities from methane-producing bioreactor in Wageningen University, Netherlands - Granular Sludge_15_04-R3 | ecosystem: Engineered > Bioreactor > Anaerobic >...
CCGGTTTGGTCGCAGCGGTCTTTACGGCCAATGCAGGTACAGGACCCACCCTGGCTGATGGTGGTGCTTTGTTTAATGCCACCGCGGTTAATGACCCTGGTGGTGCTGGTCATGCCAACCTGCTGACCACGGCCCTGGCGATGGCTGCCTGGGATGCTGCTTGTGCGGCAGTCTACAACCAACCCTTGCTGATCAAGAACGCAGTCGGTTACTACGGCACGGGTCCTAAGATGGCTATTAATCCCAAGTTCTGCCTGGTGCCCCGTGCTTTGCAGAACACCGCCTGGCAGATGTTGAAAGGTGAATTTGTGCGGGAAGCCACCTATGTTTATGACAATGTCCTGAAAGGTTCGGCTGTGCCCGTCACCGTGCCCGAGTGGACAGATGCCACCGATTGGGCAGCGGTGTGTGATCCCGCTGTTGCGCCCGCCATTTTTGTGGGTGACCGCTTTGGTCTCATGCCCGAAGTGTATGTGGCTGGTGATGAACTCTCCCCCGCCGTGTTCATGAATGATGAACACCGCTTGAAGGTGCGTCACTTCCTGGCCGTGTGGGTTAATGACTTCCGCCCGCTGCATAAATCCAATGTCGCCTAAACATTCTGTGGCTCATATGTCTGGAGACGTTACTCCTGAAGCGAAGCGGAGAGGAGTAATGACTTTTGACCGCTGCACAAGTCCAATGTTGCTTAACAATACGGTGATCCCCTTGTTCTTCGAACTGCGGGGACTTCGTCGCTTCGCTCATTGGGGCAAAAAAGTTGATAGCACATAGGAAAGAGCCATTCATGTAAACCCCGCAGCAAGAGCGAGATGGAGCAAGCGGAGTGCGACTATTCACCATTCACTATTCACTATTCTCTACTCTCTACTCACTATTCTCAACTACTAGAAAGGAAACCCACCATGGGTTATGTACATGTTACAGATATAAAACAGTTTATCCCCCCCACGGTCTTTGGTAAGACAGCAGGGACGTGGGCCCTGACCTTCAATACCGGTCTGGTGTATGATGCCCGCACCGCTGCGGATGCCGAATTTTCAATCCTGATCCCAATCCCCCTGCCAGGGTCAGAGGTCGGTTTACAGGGTGCCATGATCAAAGCTGTGGACATCTGGTACCGTGTCTCTGGTGCCGCGCATGATGATTTTGCTGTAGTCAAAATGTATAAAGTTACAGGTTCTGATCACGGTTCCGCTTGTGCAGCAGCAGAAATCACAGGAATTACTCTTGATACCGGTCACGACACCGCCGCTGAATGTAAAGCTGTGGCCCATCACAAGATGACGGTTACCATCGATGATCCTGTTTTCATCGCTGAAAACACGTTTTACTACATCTTGCTGACGGTGGACGGCGCTGCTGCTTCGGTTCACTGGTCCTATGGTGCCCAGGCGCATTTCACCCTCAGAATTTAGCAGAAAGGTTCTCCAATGGAAAAATTCAAACAACTTCTCGGCTCGCGTAAATTTTGGGCTGCCCTGATCGGCTTGGTCCTGGTGGTCCTCAAAGCCTGGCATCCGGATTTCCCCCTGGCTGAAGAGCAGCTGACGGGGGTGATCTACGTGCTGGTGGCCTATATCCTAGGGACCGGCCTGGAGGACGGCTTGAGCCGGACCTAAGCCTGGGCGATCCCCTGCCCGCCAGCGATGGACTTACACCCGGGCATTCATCAACCGGCGCAAGGCTGGTCAGCGCCGGTGAATCAAGACCTTATTCAATCTAATCTGGAGAAAGTCAATGAACCTACAACCAATCGATGCGCGCACAGCTGCTGCCTTAGTGGGCGGCCTGCCCCTCAGTTACAAATCCTATCCCGACGGCTCGCTGGTGGTGATCGCCCCCAGCGGGCAGAAAATGCACTTCACGCCTGAGCAGGTTGCGGCTGCGCATGAGGCTGAGGCGGTGCGCGCCAAGCGGTCGACCAAGGCTCAGCAAGGGCCACCCGCTAAAAAGCCGGCAGCCCAGCCGAGCGGGACTAAATAGGAGGCCTCCCAATGGCGCACACACTCGCCTCAATCCGTGATCAGGTCGAAATTAACCTTGCTGATTCATCTAATTTGATCTGGTCCACCACCATCCTTGATGAAGCTATTCGCGCAGCCCTGCTCGATATCTCTCGCATCTATGATGATGTATTAACCCTCAATGGCCTAGATGGTGCCGGTGCCACCACTGTTGAAGATCTGGACGCCTATGTCCTGGTCAAAGGTGCCGCCGCTCATGCCCTGGTTTTCCGTGTTGTGGGCCGTTTTGAAGAAGCCACCCCCGAACCAAATATCACCCCCAGCCTTGCCGATCTTGCTGAACAGCGCATGAAGGAATTTAAATCCTATCTGGTCCAAATGGATTACTTGATTAATGGCTATGTTCAAGACGAAGCCTTCTATAACTGGAAGACCGCCGAAAACGTCTTGGATCGTGCCCATGAACTCGCCGTACTAGATGATCAACAAGCCTGGAATACAGCCGAGAATGCCCTGGATCGTGCCGCCAAAACCGATCTCCAGGATGATCAATTTGATTGGAAGACCGCCGAAGCGGTTTTGGATCGTGCCCATGCTGTGGCCGAAGCCGCTCTGGATCGTGCTGCCCGCTCAGATCTTCAGGATGATCAGTTCGATTGGAAGACCGCCGAAGCGGTTTTGGATCGTGCCCATGCGGTCTCAGAATCAGCGTTAGATCGTGCAGCCAAGGCCGATCTCCAGGATGATCAATTTGATTGGAAGTCAGCCGAAGCGATCTTGGACCGTGCTCACCAGGTTTCAGAAGCCGCTCTGGATCGTGCCGCCCGGGAAGATCTCCAGGATGATCTCCTGCTCTGGAAAGGTGCCGAAGCGGTTTTGGATCGTGCCCATGCTGTGGCCGAAGCCGCTCTGGATCGTGCCGCCAAAGCCGATCTCCAGGATGATCAGCAAACTTGGCAGGCTGCTGAAGCCGCTCTGGATCGTGCAGCCAAGGCCGATCTCCAGGATGATCAGCAGACATGGTCCACCGCCGAAAAAGCTCTGGATCGTGCTGCCCGTGCTGCCCTGGATCAAGCCGAACGGGATTATAAAGATGCCCAGCTTGCAGCCGAAGAAGCCCGTCTCACAGAACTGCAAGAATCTACCGATACCCCCTGGTCAGGCTGGGAATGGGAGGAAGGTTCAGGTTTTTCATGAATCAAATTGCGTTTGGTGATCCTTATGTTGGTTATATCGTCTTAGATGGTCAATCTGTTGCAGTCCCTTGTTTTAAAGCCACCTGTTATTTTACGTTTTCCAATGAGCTTTTTGTCAAAGAACATATCGATATTCAGCTCAAAGGTACGCCCACCCAAATTGCTTCATTGATCCAAAAGCTGGATCTCCAGGCCCAGCGTGCAGTGCTGCATGATCGTGCCGCCTACCGTTTCCCTCAGTATCTTCGTTTCCAGCTGGTCGCAGGTGGTGGTTACTATTATGCCATCCTCTCCAACATCTATTTTGAAGCCAATCCCGCCGGTTACCTCACCGCAGCCGCCGGTTCCAAATTGGTTCGCATGCATTACACCCGCCCCAATTACTTCGATGGAGATCAAGTTGAATTACCTGTCACTGGTCGGGCCGGTGCGGATATTATGGGAGGTTACCCTTTACTCAATCATACTGATGGAGGCGCTGGCCATGGTTCCACGGTCATGATCAAGAAGGATAATATTACCGCCACTCACTTACCTGCCCCCATCCGCTTTAAGTACTTATTGTCCTCTGGTGCCGGTGTCATGGCCAAGGATATGTTTGTTGGTGTTTATCCCCATCCCGCTTATGATGGTGATCTTGCTTTTTTCTACTACTATAATACCCTTACCGGTGGCAGTTCTTTTGGTCCCGTAGGCTGTATTCAAGATTATTATCGCCAGGTTACGGTGACGTCTTCCACCTTTGTGCAGCTTACATCTCAAGCCATCTCCAGTGCCAATGCAGCCTATATGGAAGGTTTCACTTTTAGGCCCATCTTGCATTTATACCTTACCCATGCCTATACCGACTGCTATATGAAGATCCAGGTCCAGCGTGGATCGGAGGTCTTGTACGTCTCTGAGCCGGTTTATTCAGCCCCTGGTTATGGTTATGTTATTCTCCCACCCATCGAGATCCCCCCTAATTTCTTGCTCAGAGAAGTTGCCCCCGCCGCTTTGGATCTGGTCATTTATGCCCTTCGTGAATCAGGTGCCGCCGCTACCATCTCCTTTGATTGTCTAACCCTTTTCCCCCTCGTCTACGCCGCCACCTTCTATGGCTTTACCAACATTCAACAAAGTGAAAGCCTCATTGATGACTCTCACCGTGAACGTTTCAATTTGCTGACCGGTGCAGGCACAGGAGAGACAGTCGCCCATTCCCGTGTGGGTGGACCGCTGCTTCTATTCCCCACCGCTTATTCCAGGTTATTCTTCTATGTAACCGACAATAATAATCTCATGCCCATCAACCATACAGGTTCCTTGTATGTTTATTATCGTCCCAGGTATAGGCTGCTATGACTTCAGAACTTAGGACTGTTATCTATAATCGTGACTTCACTACGCCCCCCCTCAAACCTGCTGACTTTACTGTGTCTGAGCTTACCTGGTCTGCTTATGGTGGTTGTGATCAAGGGTCTTTTTATACTTACACAACTGCTGACCGCCTGGTTGAGTTTTCTTCTTTACTGCGCTGTCCAGTAGTAATCTCTGACCCATACTCCGATCCCGTCTGGTGGGGATATATCGACAAGATCACCGTTCTTTTTGAAAGGTCTCAGTTTACCATTAGTCTTGAAGACCTTTACAATAAGGTCAAGGTTAAGTACTCGTTTATCTCCCCCGACAATCGCTTATCAGATCAGTATGAAACCGCCTTCGCAGAAAACCATATCTCCAAGCTGGAGTACGGGACCCGTGAGTTTGTCATCCAGCGCCAGGGCATTGATGATGATTTCGCCCTAGGTCTTAGAGACACCTTCTTAGAACTCTCAGCCTTTCCCAAATCAGTTCTAGCCCCCATGCCTCACTTTGAATTTCCCCAGGTCCGCTTTCATTGTAAGGGCTGGTTCCATTCCCTGGATTGGATCTCGTACCAATGCTTGGATGGTTTTTACGCCAACCATGGGCCAGGCCCTGGTTCCCTCGCCTTTGGGGATGGCACCACCACCGATGTTGCCCAGGCCTTCTTGACGGTCAATTCAACCTCAGTCAAATACGCTTATGTCATGCTTCGTAAGTTTGGAGGTCCAGCCAGTAACATCACCGCCCACATCAAAGCAGATGCGGCCGGCGTGCCTGGCGCCAACCTCGCCACCTCCGGGGCCGTGGCCGGCGCCGGTTTATCATTATACAATTACACCTGGACCAAGTTCACCTTCGCCGTCCCCTATACCCTCGCAGCAGCCACCCGTTATTGGCTGCACATTAATCCCAATATCGCATCTGCTGCCAACTACTACCTGATCCGCACGGATGAGAACTCCAATTACGTTGCCGGCCAAATGGGGATGAGGTTCGTTGGTGCCGGCTGGACGTACATCCCGTCCATCACCATCCCTGGATCCATGCCTGATTTAATGTTCCGTGTCGTTTGCATCAAAGACACAGGCACCCAGCTTGCTGAAATTGCTGCTGCTGGTAACCAGTTCTTTACCCAAATCAGACCGATGACCTCCGGTGTCCTCACCAGTCCCTATCGCTTTGAAGGTAATACTTGCCTGGGTGAGATTAATCGCCTTCTCCACTTAGGGACCAGCAACCAGCGTAAGATCCTCGCCACCGTAAATGCCCAAAGGGTCCTATCCTTCTATGAGCAGCCGGCCCCTGATTCATCCCTGGTCTTCATGGACCGCCAGGGTCGTTTCTTTACCAACACGCTTAAGGCCTTGCCGGCCTACCGGCCGCCCATTGGCCAGTATGCATCCCTCGCCGGTGTGGACCGCCTGGTCACGCCTTTTGATCGCAACCGAGTGCCGACCTATTTTGTGGATCATGCCGAATATCGATCTTAACCAGGAGGAACCGTGTGATCGGTGGTTTTGCATGCCCTGATGATGAAAATTGCGTTATGATTACTCCAGACACCGCCAATGGATCAGTGCGGGAATAAAAAGAAGGGAGTGCGTTCAGGGTGCCGAAGGGAACTTATTATTTCACAAAGGGATTTCTGTGGGGCACAGCCACAGCTGCACAGCAAGTGGAAGGCCGCAACGACAACAATACCTGGGCGGCCTGGGAGGCACAGGAGGGCCGTATCCAGGGTGGAGATCGGGCCGGGTTAGCCTGTGATTGGTGGGGTGGGCGCTGGCGCGAGGATTTCGACCGGGCGAGTACGGCTGGTCAGAACGCTCACCGCCTGTCGATTGAGTGGAGCCGTATTCAGCCAGCGCCGGATATGTGGGATGAGGAGGCGCTCGATCGCTATCGCCAGATGTTGATCGGCTTGCAGGAGCGCAAGATGACGCCGATGGTGACCTTGCATCACTTCAGCGAGCCGATATGGGTGGCAGACATAGGCGGCTGGGAGAACCCAGCCATCATCGATCTGTTTGGGGGATTTGTACGGAAATCTGTGCAAGCCCTGATGCCCTACTGCCGTTTGTGGGTGCCGATTAACGAGCCGAATGTGTTTGCCTTGAGTGCTTATGTGGCCGGGCTGTTTCCGCCGGGGAAAAAGGACCTCAAATTAGCACTGATGGTGCTGCGGCACTTGGTGGGAGCCCATGCCCGGGCTTATCATGTGATCCATGAGCTGCAGCCCGAGGCGCGGGTTGGGACTTCGATCCACTACCGGGGGTTCACGCCTGCCACATGGCTGGGTGTGGACCGCCTGGCTGCCAATGCCTACAACCGGGTGTTCAATGACCTGTTCCCCCAGGCTGTGACCGACGGTCAATTTGACCTCCCTTTCAAGAAAGATCAGATCCCCGAGGCGGCTGGCACACAGGATTTTTTGGGGATTAACTATTACACCAGCAGTCATGTGCGATTTGATCTCTTGGCGCCGAAAGACCTGTTTGCACACCTGAGTTATCCTGAAGGGGCAGCCCTCAGCGAGACAGGTTTCATAGCCAATACCCCCCAGGGGATGATCGATGCGGTCTTGTGGGGGGAGCAATTTGGCGCGCCGATGATCATCACCGAAAACGGTGTGGATGACTCCGATGATGTTTTGCGGCCGCAATATCTGTTGGAACACCTGCATGCCCTGTGGCGGGTGATGAACGATAATCACCCGGTTGAGGGATATTTCCACTGGACGCTGGTGGACAACTTTGAGTGGGAGCGCGGTTGGTCGCAGCGTTTTGGTTTATGGGGGTTGGACCTGGAAACCCAGGCGAGGGTACGTCGACCCAGCGCGGACCTGTACGCCGAGATCTGCCGGACGAATGGGATCTCAGCGGACATGGTCGAGAAGTATGCCCCGCAATCCATGCCGAACCTTTTCCCGTAAGTCATTGGGGGGTTGGGTCATGGTGCGGGTTATAATTAGCTATTATTCTATTCGAGCGTTATTATTGATGAACTGGTACTACTCAGCATGCAAGGGAATTGTGGGGTGTGGTGCACACCACACCTCACACCCTCCAGCAGCAGGGCTGCCTGAGTAGTTTCGGAGAACTTATGTTGAAGGAGCATTTATGAAAAAAGTTGCCATTATCACTGATAGCAGCGCCTATTTACCTGAGCAGATTACCGATGAATTGGGCATCCATGTGGTTCCCCTAACCTTACACTGGGGGGAGGAGACATTTCGCGACGGTGAGGACATTCGCGCTGAGGAATTCTATGCCCGTTTAGTTGAATCAGACACCATCCCCACGACCAGCCAAACCACTGTAGGTGAATTTGAACGGCTCTTCAAATCCCTGCTGGATCAGGATTACGCCGTGTTGGCTATTCTGCTCTCCAGTGGGATCTCAGGCACCGTTGAATCAGCATTGCAGGCGCAAATGGCCTTCCCAGAGGCACCCCTGGCAGTGATGGATTCCCAGTTGGTGTCGATGGCTTTAGGGTTCATGGTGCTGGCTGTGGCGCGGGCTGCCAAAGCCGGTGCCAGCCTTGAGGAATGCCAGGTGCTGGCTGAGGAGATCTACCCCAAAATCGGCGTCTATTTTACTGTTGACACCCTCAAGTACCTCAATAAGGGCGGTCGGATCAACACCGCCAAGCGAGTGATGGGGGCAGCCCTGAACATTAAACCGATTATGGAAATTCGCGAGGGGAAAATTGAGCTGGTTGAATCGGTGCGCTCCCGCAAGAAGGCGCTGGCGCGTATGCTTGACCTGGTTGAGCGGGATATTTCCGGGCATGACAGTGTCAGGATATCAACATTTCATGCCGCTGCTGAGGCGGACAGCGAGACCTTGTTGGCAGAAGCCGTAGAGCGCTTCAACCCGGTTGAAACGATCACCACGCACGTCAGCCCGGTGGTCGGCGCGCATACCGGTCCTGGAACGGTGAGCATCGCCTACCAGGTGGGCTAAACTCACAGCCAGCCGCGCAGCCCGTAAATAAACATCCCAATATATTCTTTGAGGACGTTGGTCGTCAGGTTTAAAGCGCTGGCGTTGGGCAGAAGGTGAATGACGGCCTCCCCCAGGCTGGGTCGGAAGGTGCTGTGCCAGTTGAATTCGGTGATGGTGAAATCGGTGGGGGCGGGGATGACCTTAATCCCCTGGTTTTCAAAAAGCGCTTTAGACCTGGGCATATGCATGGCGGAGGTGACCAGGATGACCTCGTCTATTTCGTGTTCTGATAAGATCTCAGCTGAATAAAGTGCGTCCTCGTAGGTGTTCTGCGAACCGGGTTGAACCCAGATGGCCTCAGCCGGTACACCCAACAATAAGAGCAGTTCGGTCATCTCCTCGGCGGGGGTTGAGTTTCGATCCGAGGTGAATTCCAGATTGCCGCCGCTGGTCAGGATGATGGGTGCCCTACTTTCCTGATACAGTTTGGCTGCGTACAGCACCCGGTCGCCAGCCGCGTTGACTTCCGCCATGGGGCGCGGTGGGTCACCGGGTTCGGTGCCTCCGCCCAGCAGGACGATCACCTCAGCCTGGGGGGGCGTTTCGGAGGGCAGATAGCGCCACTCCAGGGAGCGGGCCAGGGCATAACTGACCCAGCGGTTGCTGGCTAACCACAGCAGGATCAGCGCTGCGATCATCAAGGCACGCCGCAATTTACGACGTTTCTCAAGGATGAGGGTTACAATCAGCAGGATGATGCCCAACCCCAGGGGATAGATCAAGAGCGGGAGTAATTTACTGAGATACACAAACATGTGGACTCCTTCTATGGTGTGGCTTTATAGGCAGCACAGGTTAGAAGATGCTGGAGGTTGTTTAAGGCGTATATTGGATGATCCCATCCTCGTGGACATAAAAAGCCCACTGGTCCACCACATAGTAACCGTAGGGACAAGTTCCGGATGTAACCCGTGCGGTGATTGCGGCAGAGATAGTGTTCGGAAGAACGTGTGGGTTGGCTAAAAATTCTCCCAGGTCGCAGTGGGAAGCTGCCGGGATCTGATCTGCCATTTCGAGGATCACGGCAATCGCTTCCGATGAGGCAGCAATGCGCGGCACATGCCAGCGGTTAAAACCCTCGGCAAAGGGGGCTTGAAACAGCTTAGCACTGGCGGCACTGTCGCCCTCGACGATGGCCGCCACCGGCGCCCCCTCCGGGCTGAGGTAATCAAACAGGACCTGCTTGCCCTCCTCGGTGGCTGGCCAGACGACATACGGTAAAGCCAGAATATTGGGCAGGTATTTAGCTAAATCTTGCCTGCCAACAGATGATAGTGCTTCCCGCAAAGCCCGTTCATTCTCTTCTAACTGCCAGCGGATCTCTGCGGGAGCCAGCTTGTTAAGAAAGGGATGATCGTAAAAGTGGTTGAGCGGGATAGCACCGTGTTCGATTCCCCAGGCAATGGCCTCCGCGCGTGCACCACGCCAACCCTCCTGGACAGTGAAGACGCCATTCGCGTAGTGATTGGCATAGCCTTTATCGCCCAGGTTGTAAAACAAGGCTACAGTAAAGTTGAAGTCAGGGTGTTCTTGTGAAAACGCCCACAAGCGACCAACGCCCGAATAAGGGGCGGGATTCCCCGCCTCATCCAAGGAGATCTGGTCGGCATAAAACAGGTCATCGAAGGTGATGATCAGCGGTCGACGGCCATCTTGGAGTTGGATATTCCCCTGCAACCAATCACCGAGGGCGACAAGAGAAAAACCAGCATCGTATAATGCGCTTAAATGCCAATCGAAGTCAGCCAGGTTGGTGGTGTAATTGTTGACATACACCCCAGGATTGGGATTGAAGCGGTGATACATGAGGATTGGTACCTGGGGCAGGTCCTCCCACACCGTGGCGGTCAACTGAACTGGTTCTGGCAATAGGGTTGGCGTGGGATTGGCCGTGGGAAGCAGGGTTGGTTCTGGGTTGGCCTCAGCCATGGGTTCCGCCTCAGGTGCCAGCGATGGCAGGGGTGTTGTGAGGCTGGGCAGGTTGACTGGTTCCTGGCAGCCAACCAGGAAGAGCGTAAAAAATATTAACAGGAAGGAAAGAATCCTTTGCATGGGTACCATTTTACCGGTTTTTATGATGGCGGGGGAGGAGGCATTGTGCCCATAATCCATGCAACGATCGGGCCAAGTCGGATTATAATAGACAGATGTTTTATTTTTCTGACCTCATATCAGCTGTCAGGTTATGTCATTTGCGCTTCGTACGGACGTCAATTGTTGGCGCTGTGTAGGTGATCTAAGCCTCGAGGAGCAAGTATGGCCCGGCCAATGTGGTTTGTCAATTTACTTAAGAAAAATTTTGGCTTGCGTTATATCGGCGCGGAAATGACCAAGTGGCCGATCATTGGGCAGGTGATGGAACGCGCTTTATTCAACGGTCACCGTAACGGGGATGCCCTGTTTTACCTGCCCAAGGACCGGGTGATCATCGATGAAGCCATTGATGAGCAGGAGAACCTGGTGGTCCCCTCGGCGGTAGTGGCCCATTTCATCCAGGAGGCCAAGCATATCTTCTTGATGAATACCTGTATCTGTCGCGAGGCGGCTGGCTGCCAAGCTCACGATCATCACATTGGCTGCATCTTTTTAGGTGAAGCCGTGCTGGAGATCAACCCGCAGCTTGGCCGGCTGGTGGATGCTGAAACCGCCCTGGCGCATGTGGAACGCGCCCGGAAGGATGGTCTGGTTCATCTGATCGGCCGGGATAAGATCGATGCGGTCTGGATGGGGGTCAGGCCCTACACCAAGCTGATGACGATCTGCAACTGCTGTTCATGCTGCTGTTTGTTCCGCTTTTTGCCCAACCTAGCACCTAAATTACAGAAAAAAATCGAACGAATGCCGGGGGTGCAGGTGCTGGTGAGCGAGGATTGTGTGGGCTGTGGCGCCTGCACCCAGGATGTGTGTTTTATCGATGCCATCCACTTGCTGGAGGGCAAGGCTGTGATCAGCGATGATTGTCGTGGATGTGGGAATTGTGTTGAGGTTTGCCCGCAGGAGGCGATCCGGGTGGAGATCACGCGTGAGGATTATATTGAGAATGCGATCCAGCGGCTATCTGAGGCCGTCGATGTGGGGTGAGGATCACATATTGGATGTGAGGATTGGTGGGGAACCTGGTTGGTAAAAATAGTTCAGATTGAGTATCAATCGATTTTATCACCCGTCAGCCTAACATAAGTGCTACACATCATTGAAGCCTAAACCCAATTGTTTGTGGTTTTCCTCAGCCAGGCGGGCTGCAGCTAATTGGCAGTAATCGGTGTTGATCTCATATCCCACGAAATGACGACCGTCCTGTTTAGCGGCCAGGCAAGTGGTCCCGCTGCCAGCAAAAGGATCGAGGACCACTTCTCCATGGTAGGTGAAGAGTTGGATGCAACGGTGCGGCAGCTCGATTGGGAAGGGCGCTGGGTGCCCGATCTTTCTTGCTTGCACAGCCGAGAAATCCCATACGGACTTGGTCCAGGCTAAGAAGTCCTCCTTTTGGATGGTATCCTCCCTGTCAGCCTTGGGGCGGGTAAAGCTGTCTTTGCAGAACACGAGAATGTACTCATGCACATCCCGCAGGACGGGGTTGCTGGCTGAGAGCCAACTTCCCCAGGCGGTGGAGGGACTGGCACTGGCGGCTTTGTCCCAGATGATCTCACCCCGCATCAGGAAGCCGATCCCCAGCATGTGCTCGATGATCAAGCTGTGCAGGGGGATGTAGGGCTTGCGACCCAGGTTGGCTACATTGATGCATGCCCGGCCGCCGGGGACCAAGACCCGGTAAGTTTCGCGCCAGACACGATTGAGCATCGCAAGGTATTCGTCCAGAGTTAAGTCCTGATCATATTCCTTTTGGGCATTATAGGGCGGCGAGGTGATCATCAAGTGGATGCTGTCATCGGGCAACTCGTCCATGCGCTCGCTGGATTTGCACAACACCTGATCGAGTGCATTTTGAGGAAGTGGGTTTTCTCGATAAGGCACGTCCTCCGCAGTTTCAAAGTCTTGGTACAAGCGGCTGTTATAAAAGCGTGAGGCGTCGTGGCTGATACGGCCGGGTGTGCCGAAAGCGCTGGTTTCCGTTGAGGGTCTTTTTTCAGGATTCATATGGGTCAATTATAGCTTGAAGCTGGAGAAAGCGATTCAAGTCTCTGGTTTGATCGGCAGCGCGGTATAATTTCGTCAACCCAAGTTGACTGGAGGACCGATGTTGAACACGGAACAAGCTGTCCTGGTGATCGTTGATTTTCAAACCCGACTGGTTGAGATTGTCGACCGGAAGACATTGGCATTGCCGAATGCCATCCGCATGGTGAAAGGCTGCCTGGCATTAGGCGTGCCAGTTCTACCCACGGTCCAGGTACCAGAAAAACTGGGTCCGATGCCTGCTGAGCTTGAGGCAGCTTTGAACGGCCTTGTACCGATCCCTAAGGTGGTTTTCAGCGCGCTGCGCGAACCGGGTTTCCTGCTGGCCCTGCGCAAAACGGAGCGCACTCAGATCATCCTGATGGGGATCGAGGCGCATGTGTGCGTCCTGCAAACTGGATTGGATCTGCTGGATGCAGGCTACACCGTGCACGTTTTGAGCGACGGCGTATTCTCAAGGGCAGCGGAGAACCATCGCCTGGCATTGGGGCGGCTGCATGATGCAGGGGCGACGGTTTCCAGTGTAGAGATGGCCTTATTTGAGATGATTCGCACATCGAATCACCCCGAATTTCGCACGATATCAGGTTTGATCAAATAACGCAGCTCTTGTTTTTAATGACCGGGGTAGTGGGTTGGCCAGGGAACTGTCTCCATTGGGATTGGATTTCACCTAAATTAAGGCATGTCGGTTGCAGCAACCTAAGCAAATTTCCCAATGAATAATGAACACAACGATGCGTGATTAAGGTCTCCATGATAAAATAGAAACAGCAATTCCTACGCCTTCAATCACCAAATTGACTCGAGAGGAACTCCATGCAGAAACCGAAAACCGTTCAACTCCGAAAATGGCATTTCTTGTTCCTGGGTGGCGCTTTGGTGTCCCTAGCCCTCTTTCTTTGGTATTGGAATTGGCGGAAAATTGGGTTGCCCAATCCGCTGCAGCCGGAGCATATCACCACGATTTTGTCCTATGTGGTAGGGATATTAATTTTGGGTGTTTTCATTTTCAGGCTGACGAAAGCCCAGGTGACGGTCATGCTGGTGTGGCTGATCATCGCCAACGTGGTGACTGCTCTGGTGACGGTTTGGGTCTTTCGCACTTACCCGAATTTCTTCGAAGTGATGCAGCCGGTTGTGGCAGGAACTGGTTATGATGCGGCTTACGTCGCTGATTGGCAAAGGGTTTTTTTGACACCGGTCATCTATGCTGTGCAGATTGGATTATTGCTGTTATGGGCTGAGAGCGTGGTGATGTTCTTGGTCCGCAAACCAGGCGATGAACCAGGCTAAACAGGCGTTCTTTGCTTGACAAGACAGGGGGGGCAGGTTAAAATCATTCACACGCTCAGACAAGGGAAGCGTTATAAGCCGAGTTAGCTCAGTTGGTAGAGCACGCGACTGAAAATCGCGGTGTCCACAGTTCGATTCTGTGACTCGGCACCTTGTGTTTAAAGAGGCTGTTCTATGCGAACAGCCTTTTTTGTTGGAT
>Ga0334892_1002256_pt1 | contig 14103 bp, 11 predicted proteins | sample GraSluR3_MG_4_FD_207213 | JGI IMG/M metagenome (GOLD analysis project Ga0334892, IMG submission 207213) | Sludge microbial communities from methane-producing bioreactor in Wageningen University, Netherlands - Granular Sludge_15_04-R3 | ecosystem: Engineered > Bioreactor > Anaerobic >...
CCAGGCGGTTGGCCCCGTGGACGCCGGTGCAGGTCACCTCCCCCGCCGCATAGAGCTGCTCCAGGCTGGTGCGCCCCCACGCGTCCACCCAGACGCCGCCACAGGCATAGTGCGCCGCGGGCACGACGGGTATGCGGTCCTTGGTGGGATCGATGCCGAACTCTTTGCAGCTTTCATAGATGGTTGGGAAACGCGCACGAATCTCGTCCGGCGTCATTACCGAGGCAATGTCCAGATACATGCAGGGGCTGTCGGTCCGCAGCATCTCCTCGTGGATGCTCCGCGCTACCACGTCGCGGGGCGCCAACTCTTTCCACTGGGGCGCATAGCGCTCCATAAAGCGCTCGCCGGCGGCATTGAGAAGCAGGGCGCCCTCGCCTCGCAGGGCTTCGCTGATTAGGAAGCGAGCCTCACCTCGAAAGTAGAACGCGGTGGGGTGAAACTGGACATACTCGGCATTGACGATGCGGGCGCCAGCGCGGTAAGCCATGGCCATGCCATCGCCCGTGGCGCCGTCAGGGTTGGTGGTGTGCAGGAATACTTGGCCCAGCCCTCCTGCCGCCAACATGGTGGCGCGTGCCAAGATCGTCAACACGCGGTCGCCGTCGCGGTCATGCACATAGGCGCCCACGCAAGAGAGCGGCTGGTAGACGTGCCGCTTGTCGGTGGAGTGGTGGGCGGGCGTGAGCAGGTCGATGGCCACATGCTTGGTGAGCAGATGGATATTGGGCTTGGCGAGCAGAGCGGCCGAGAGCTTTTCCTGGATGGCCCGGCCCGTGGCATCGTGGACGTGTAAGATGCGGCTGGTCGAGTGGGCGGCCTCGCGGGTGAACTCTAGATGGTTGGATGCATCGACGGTAAAGGGCACCTCGTACTTTTCTATGAGAAGCTCTCGCACGAGCTGTGGCCCCTCGGTCGCCAAGATGTGGACGGCCTCGGGGTTGTTGAGGTGGTCCCCTGCGCGGTTCAGGTCCTCGGCCAACTGCTCGGGAGAGTCCTCGTCACCACGGTAGATGATACCCCCCTGGGCATAGTAGGTATTGGTCTCGAGGATCGAATCCACCTTGGTGACCAGCGTGATCTGGCAGTTGGGATCCTCCGCCAGGCGTAGCGCGGCGGAGGCGCCGGCGATGCCGCAGCCGATGATCAGGACGTCGGTCTCGATGCGGTTGTTCTGTTCTGTCATGGGACTAGCTTGCCTCCAACATGCGCGTGAGCGCCAGCCGCGCGCCGGCGATGATCGCTTCATTCAGGGTGACGAGGTGCTCAGGCTGGCCGTCCGCGATGCTCCGCAGCGCCCGAAGGAGTGCCTCGGGGGTGGTGCGGCTCATGGACTCGCACTGCTTGTCGCGCAATGGGACGATGGTCTTGTCCGGATGCTCTTGCGCCAGCCGTCGCACCAGGTGGACTTCTGTGCCGATGACGAATGATGCCCCAGCCTTGGCCTCGTTCACCCGCTGGATGATCGCCGCGGTGGAACCGCTGCCATCGGCGAGCTGGACCACCTCTTTGCGGCACTCGGGATGGACGATCACCTGCGCCGAGGGATAGCTTTCCCGTGCCGCGTGGACGTCATCGGGTGACATGACGGCATGGACGTAGCAAAAGCCGGGCCACACGATCACCTGCTTGTCGCGGAGCGGCGATGGGTCTTGTGCCATATCCAGCGTCCACTTGCCGATGCGGCTTGGGGGGATTCCCATGGCCAGGGCGATGTTGGTGCCCAGGTGTTGGTCGGGCACAAAGAGGAGATGGTTCTTGCGCTCCAGCGCCCAGCGGAATAGCGCTCCGGCGTTGGACGACGTGCAGACAGCGCCGCCGTGCTCGCCGACAAAGGCTTTGACGTCGGCGGTGGCGTTTTGGTAGGTGATGGGCAGCAGATCTCCGTCCCACATGGCTGCGAGCTGATCCCAGGCCTCGGCCAGGGTGGGGCGGTCGACCATGCGGGCCATGGGGCAGAGGGCTTCCCGCACAGGCTGCACGACCATCTGGTCGGGCTGGCAGAGGACCGCGGCGGTCTCGGCCATGAAGTAGACGCCGCAGAACACGATATAGGGCGAGGTCGCCTCAGCGGCCAGGCGCGAGAGCTCCAGCGAGTCGCCGCGATAGTCGGCGTGGACGATCACCTCGTCCCGCTGATAGTGGTGCCCGAGGATGGTGACCTGTGACCCCAGTTGGTGCCGGAGGGCCGCGATCTCAGCCTGCAGATTCTGGTCAGCGTGCTCCTGGCTGGTCATGGGTAGTCTCCTAGCCTACTGGTCCGTTTCTGAAATGTACAGGTCGAGGCTGATGTCCAAGGCGACCACCGAGTGGGTCAATGCGCCCACCGAGATATAGTCCACGCCCGTCTCGGCGACGGCGCGGATGGTGCCAAGGGTGATGCCTCCCGATGCCTCGATCTCGGCCCTGCCATCGGTGAGGGCTACCGCGCGGCGCATGGTCTCAATGTCCATGTTGTCTAGCATGACGCGGTCGACGCGCTGCGCCAGGGCCTCTTGGAGCTGCTCCAGGTTCTCTACCTCGACCTCGATGGCCAGGCCGCGCGCTGCAGGGTGCTGGCGCACCTGCGCCACAGCAGCGGCGATGCCGCCGGCGGCAATGATGTGGTTGTCCTTGATGAGCACCATATCATAGAGGCCAGTGCGGTGATTGGCGCCGCCGCCCAGGCGGACGGCCAGCTTGTCCAGCAGCCTCAAGCCGGGCACGGTCTTGCGGGTGTCGAGGACCACGGCGTTGGTGCCAGCGACCGCGTCCTGATAGCGGCGGGTGGCGGTGGCGATGCCCGACATGCGCTGCAGGAAATTCAGCGCCACCCGCTCACCCGTGAGCAAGCTCGGGCCGTGGCCCTGCACGCGCGCGATGACGGTGCCCGCGTCGACCAGATCGCCATCCTCCACCAACGCGCTCAAGGTGATGGCGGGGTCTACTTGGGCGAACACCTCGCAGGCGACGAACAGACCTGCCAGCACGCCGGCCTCCTTGGCCAGCATCTGGCCCGAGAGGAGCGTTGCCGGGCTTACGGTGGCGACGCTGGTGACGTCTCCCGCGCCTACGTCCTCCTGAAGGGCGGCGGCTACGACGCGCGTCAGATATCCTTGCGGCAGAGAACTCGCTAGGTTGGTCACGCTATGCTCCCGTGTGAAACGCTGCCGATCATTCTACAGCCGTTGGGCAGGGGCGGCAAAGTGCTAGGACGTGACGAGGGCCGGCGCTCGTGGGCGCCGGCCCTCGCGAGGCGATGGAGGATCAGCCGCCAGAGACGGGCGTCAGCCAGCCGTAGCGGTCGGGCGCCTGGCCCGAGACGATCTCGAAGAAGGCGGACTGGATCTGGGCGGTAATGGGGCCACGGCGGCCCGGCCCGATGACGAGGCCATCGACGGAGCGGATGGGCGTGATCTCGGCGGCCGTCCCCGTGAAGAACAGTTCATCCGCCAGGTAGAGCTGTTCACGGGTCAGGGTGGTCTCGCGCACCTCGTAGCCGAGCTCTCGCGCCAGGGTGAGCACGCAGGAGCGCGTGATGCCGCCCAGGATCGAGCCCGAGAGCGGTGGGGTGTAGAGGACGCCATCGCGCACCAGGAACAGGTTCTCGCCGCTGCCCTCGCTCACATATCCAAAGACGTCCAGAGCGATGCTTTCGGCATAGCCGTGCTGGAGGGCCTCCAGCTTCATGAGCTGCGAATTGGTATAGTGGCCGCCCGCCTTGACCGATGCGGGAAAAGTATCGGGAGCCATGCGCCGCCAGGAGGAGACGCCCACCTCGACGCCCTGCTCCAGCGCCTCGGGGCCCAGGTAGGCCCCCCACTTCCAGGTTGCGATGATGACCTGCACCGGGCTCTGAAGCGGAGAGACGCCCAACTCGCCATAACCGCGGAACACCAGCGGACGGATATAGCACGAGGAGAGCTGATTGGCACGGATAGTCTCCAGCACCGCGTCGGCCAGGGCATCCTGGGCAAAGGGAATCTCCATGCGGTAGACGCGGCAGGAATCGACCATGCGGCGCATGTGCTGTGAGAGGCAGAACACGGCCGGGCCCTGCTCGGTCTCATAGCAGCGGATGCCTTCGAACACGCTGCTCCCATAGTGAAGGACGTGCGATAGCACGTGCACCTGGGCCTCGTCCCAGGGGACGAGCTTGCCATCGAACCAGATGAACTCGGACTTGGCGATCGGCATGATGAGACTCCTTCCGTTGCTGCTTGGTTGGGATGCTAGATGCGCTCAGCGACGAGACCGCCCATCTCCTGGGTGCCCACAGTCGCCTCGCCCGGCCGAGCGATGTCTGCGGTGCGGTAGCCATCGCGGAGGACCTGCTGGACGGCATCCTCGACGGCGACGGCCTCCTGATCCAGCTTGAGCGAATGCCGCAGAAGCAGGGCCGCGCTCAAGATGGCGGCCAAGGGGTTGGCCACGTCCTGCCCGGCGATATCGGGCGCGGTGCCATGGATCGGCTCATAGAGGCCCAGGGAGCCCTCGGCGAGCGAGGCGGAGGGCAACATGCCCATGGACCCGCTGAGCATGGAGGCCTCGTCGGTGAGAATGTCGCCGAACATGTTGCCGGTGACGATGACGTCAAAGCTGCTGGGTTTGCGGATCAGGTGCATGGAACAGGCGTCCACCAGCAGCTCATCGAAGGCGATATCGGGATGCTCGGCGGCGACCCGGCGGGCTACCGAACGCCACAGACGGGAGCTCTCCAGCACGTTGGCCTTGTCCACCGAGGTCACCTTGTGTCGGCGGCCGGCCGCGAGCTCAAAGGCCACGCGGACCACCCGCTCGACCTCGGCCTCGGTGTAGATCATGGTGTCGAAAGCCGTCTTACCCCCGTCACGGCGACCGCGCTCTCCAAAGTAGATGCCGCCCGTAAGCTCACGCACCACCAGCAGGTCGGTCCCTTCCAGAACCTCGCGCTTGATGGTGGAGGCATCGATCAGCTCGGGGTAGAGCGTAACGGGGCGGAGGTTGGCATAGAGCCCCAGCGCCTTGCGGATGCCCAACAGGCCCTGCTCGGGCCGCACCGCCGCCGTCGGATCGTCCCACTTGGGGCCGCCCACGGCGCCGAGAAGCACCGCATCGGAGGCTTGGCAGAGGGCCACCGTCTCATCGGGCAGGGGGTTGCCGGTCTCGTCGATGGCGATGCCGCCGATCAGCGCGTCCTCAAAGGAAAACGTGTGCCGGAACTCGGCCGCGATGGTCTCGAGCACGCGGCGCGCCTGGGCGGTGACCTCGGTGCCGATGCCATCGCCGGCCAGAACAGCGATCTTGGCTTGCATGGATTCCCTCGCGATCGTGGTGTGTTGGTGGTTCGCTCGGCCTAGTCGGCTTCGCCGCCGATGCGGTGGTTGACCGCCCGCCGATAGGAGCCGAATACGCGCAAAAAGGTGGTCATCTCGGTGAGATGGTCGATGGCTCGGCGACAGCGTTCGTCCTCCATGGATCCGCAGAAATCCAGGTAGAACACATACTGCCAGGGCACCCCGCGGATGGGCCGAGACTCGATCTTGGTCAGGTCGATATCGCGCAGGGCAAAGGCGCTCAGGCAGCGAAACAGTAGCCCGGGCTCGTTCTTGCCGGCAAAGCAGATGGAGGTCTTGCTCGGACCCTCGGGTGTGATCGGCTCGCGGGCCAGCACCGCAAAGCGGGTAAAGTTGCTCTTTTCATCCTCCAAGTCGCGGCGCACGATGGTCATGCCGTACAGATCAGCCGCCAGTTCGCTGGCGATGGCCGCCGCGTCGCAGAGCCCCTGGTCGCGGATCATACGCACGCTGCCGGCCGTATCATGGCTGACGATGGCCTGGGGGATGCCCAGGGCCTCGATGGAGCGGGCGCACTGGGCCAGGGCTTGGGGATGCGAATAGACGCGGGTGATCTGCTCCAGGGTGATCCCAGGATGGGCGATGAGGCAGTGAGAGATGCGCTCGACGTGCTCGCCGATGATATGGAGCTGGTGCTCGAGCAACAGGTCATAGTTTTGATGGATGCTGCCCGCCAGCGAGTTTTCCAAGGGGATGACGCCCAGGTCGGCACGCTCCTGCTCCACGGCCTCAAAGACCTCGCCAAAGGTGGGGCAGGCGAGGGTGACGATCTCGGCGCCGCAGACGGCGCGTGCTGCGATCTCGCTATAGGCGCCGTGTTCGCCCTGGAAAGCGACGACCTTCTTGGGCTGGGCTTGCTCAGCCATCGGTGGCTCCTTGGAGGCGCTGCTGGGTATACGGGATCAGGCCGCCCGCCTCGATGATCCCCAGCATGAACGCGGGGTAAGGCGTCGCCTGGTATTGCTGATCCAGGGTGAGGTTGCGAATCAGCCCCGCCGCGAGGTCGATCTCTAGGCGATGGCCGTGCTCGGCGGCCCGTGCGGCTTCTGGGCATTCCAGGATCGGCAGGCCGATGTTGATGGCGTTCCGGTAAAAGATGCGGGCAAAGCTCTCCGCCACCACGCACTGCACGCCGGCAGCCTTGATGGCCACGGGGGCATGCTCGCGCGAGGAGCCGCAACCAAAGTTAGCCCCGGCCACGATCATGTCGCCCGGCTGAACCTTGGCGGCAAAGGTCGCGTCCAGGTCCTCCATGCAATGGGAGGCCAACTCGCCCTCATCCGTGGTGTTCAGATAACGAGCGGCGATGATGGCATCGGTATCCACGTTGTCGCCGTACTTCCAGACCTTGCCCGTGATGCTCACGCTTGCTGCTCCTTGATGCGAGGTTGCGAGCTATCGCCAAAGCGCTCCGCGATGGCTGCCTTGACGGCCGAGGCGTCGGCGGGCAGCTCTAGCGGAGGGTTTCGGCGCAGGCACTCGGCATCGGCCAGGGTGCCTGCGTGATAGTCTACTTTGAACTGGGTGAATTTCAGGCCATTGGCCGTCGAGATGACGATGGTACGGTCAGGCCCCTTGATGACGCCGCCCTCGACGAGCTTGATCAGAGCCGCCAGCGCCACGCCCGTGTGCGGGCAGGCGTACATGCCCGTGAGGTCGGCGCGGGCCGCGGCTTCCGCGAGCTCTGACTCGGTAGCTTGCACCACCACCCCATCAAACTGCTGCAACACCTTGACGGCCTTTTCATAGCTGACCGGGTTACCGATCTGGATGGCGCTGGCGGCCGTCTGGCGTGCCTTGACGGGCACCAGCTCTTTGAACCCCGCCTGATAGCTCAGGTAGAGGGGGTTGGCGCGCTCGGCCTGGGCCGCCACCAGCCTGGGGAGTTTGTTGATGAGCCCCAGATCGCGCATCTGGAGCAAGCCCTTGCCCAGGGCGCTGATATTCCCCAGGTTGCCGACGGGGATGACGATCCAGTCGGGCGGCTCCCAATCGAACTGCTGGACGATCTCAATGCCGACGGTCTTTTGGCCCTCGACGCGCAGCGAGTTCATCGAGTTGGCCAGGTAGATCGACTGGTCCTTGGTGACATCCTTGACGATGGCCATGCATCCGTCGAAATCGGTGGCCAGCGAGAGCACCAGCGCGCCGTTGGCGATCGGCTGAATCAGTTGCGCCGTCGAGACTTTGTCGCGTGGCAAAAAGACGATGGACGGGATGCCCGCCGCCGCGCAATAGGCCGCCAGCGAGGCGGAGGTATCGCCCGTGGAGGCGCAGGCGATGGCCCGCACCGCCGAGCCACTGGCCATCATCTGCCGCACCACGCTGACGAGCACGGTCATGCCCAGGTCTTTGAACGAGCCCGTGTGGCTGTTGCCGCAGAGCTTGACCCACAAGTCCTCCAGGCCGAGCTCTTGGCCGAACCGTTGCGCCCAGTAGAGGTTGGTGTGCCCCTCGTACATGGAGACGACCAGCTCGTCATCCACCTCGGGGCAGACCCACTCTTTCTTGCCCCACACGCCGCTGCCATAGGGCCATTCGTTGGTGTGGGTACGGTCCTCAAAAAGCAGCTTCCATTCGGCGGCGGATCGCTGCTTGAGAGCATCGAGATCGTGCTGCACCTCGAGCAGGCCGCCGCAGGTGGGGCAGTGGTAGATCACATCAAAGATCGAGTACCGCCCAGGGCAGCCCCGCACACAGGCGAACCAACAGCGCTCCGATGCTCTCATCTCGGGCTACTCCAAGTCGTCAGGGCCGCCAATCCGCCCCAGCACGGCGCTGGCGGCGGCCACGGCGGGGCTGGCCAGGTACACCTCGCTCTCGGGGTGCCCCATACGCCCCACAAAGTTGCGGTTGGTGGTGGACACACAGCGCTCGCCGGCGGCCAGCACGCCCATGTGCCCGCCCAGGCAGGGCCCGCAGGTAGGCGTGCTAAAGGCAGCGCCTGCCTCGACAAAGGCCTCGGCCAGGCCATCGCGCACGGCCTGCAGATAGATCTCTTGCGTGCCAGGGATCACGATGCAGCGCACGGAAGGGGCCACCTGTCGCCCGCGCAAAAGATCGGCGGCGACGACGAGATCCTCCCAGCGGCCGTTGGTGCAGGAGCCGATGACCACCTGGTCGATGGGCACGTCGCCCACCTCGCTGAGGCCGCGTGTGTTGCTGGGCAGGTGGGGGAAGGCGATCTGTGGCTCGATGCTGGCCGCATCGATGTCGATCTGGCGAGCATAGGCCGCGTCGGCGTCGGGCAGGAAGATCTGATAGGGACGCTGGGCCCGCCGGTTCACGTATGCCAGGGTGGCCTCGTCCACGGCGAACAGGCCCGCCTTGGCGCCCGCCTCGATGGCCATGTTGGCCATGGTGAAACGGCCGTCCATGCTCAAGGCATCGATGGCCGGTCCCACGAACTCGATGGCCTGGTAGAGGGCCCCGTCGACGCCGATCTGGCCGATGGTGTACAGGATCAGGTCTTTGCCGCCCACATAGGGTTGGAGCTGGCCGTGGTAGGTGATGCGGATGGTCTCGGGCACGCGCATCCAGGCACGGCCCGTGGCCATGGCCACGGCAATGTCGGTCGAGCCCATGCCCGTGGCAAAGGCGCCCACCGCCCCATAGGTGCAGGTGTGCGAGTCCGCGCCGACGACCACATCGCCGGGCAGCACGAGCCCCTGCTCGGGCAACAGGGCGTGTTCGATGCCCATGCGCCCGACCTCGAAATAGTTGGTGATGCCGTGCTCACGAGCAAAGTCTCGCAGCAGCTTGGCCTGGGTGGCCGACTTGATGTCCTTGTTGGGGGTGAAATGGTCGGGCACCAGGGCGATGCGTTCGGCGTCAAAGACGCCCACGCCCAGCTTGCGAAACTCTTGGATGGCGATGGGGGCGGTGATGTCATTGGCCAGCACCATGTCCACCCGCACGTCCAACAGGTCGCCCGGCTGCGGCGCGACGGCATCGGTGTGGGCGGCGAGGATCTTTTGCGCCATGGTCATGGCGGGTTTGGGCTCTGGGTTCATGAGGCGCTACTCTCCTCCGCTGAGATGGTCTGTGGATGACGGACAGCGATTAGCTTGTTCAGCGCGTTCAAATAGGCGCGAGCGCTAGCCACGATAATGTCCGTGGAAGCGCCGTGGCCGCCAAAGACATGGGTCTTGGCCTCGGTCTGTGGGTTCACGGGCAGGCTGGCGTCACCCTCGATCTCGGACGTGATCCGAACGGTCACCTCACCCACGGCGTCGATTCCCTCGGTAACCGAAGTGACCGAGAACTCGATCAGCTCGTTGGGCTCGCCGACGATGCGGTTGATGGCGTTATAGAGGGCGTCCACCGGACCGGTTCCGTGCGCCGAATCGACCAAGACGCTTCCATCGGGGGCGCGTAGTCTGACGGTGGCCGTCGGAATCGACTGGTCGCCGCAGCAGACCTGGATCTGCTCGAGGCGGAATACCTCGGCGGGCTGAAAGACCTCGTCGGAAACCAGCGCCTCGATGTCGCGGTCGGTGACGACCTTTTTCTTGTCGGTCAACTCCTTGAAGCGATCGAACGCGCGGTTGAGCTGATCCGTATCCAGATGATACCCCAGTTGCTCCAACCTGTCAGCAAAGGCGTGGCGACCCGAGTGCTTGCCCAGCACCAGGCGGCTCTCGCTGACGCCCACCGTAGCAGCATCCATGATCTCGTAAGTGAGGCGGTTCTTCAGGATGCCATCCTGATGGATGCCAGCCTCATGGGCAAAGGCGTTGGCCCCCACGATGGCCTTGTTCGCCTGGACCGACAGCCCCGTATAGTTGGCCACCATGCGGCTGGTGGGGTAGAGCTCGTCGGTCTTGATGCTGGTGTTGACGCCATAGTGCTGGCCTCTGACATAGAGGGCCATGACGATCTCTTCCAGGGCGGCGTTGCCCGCGCGCTCACCCAGGCCGTTGATGGTGCATTCGACCTGGCGGGCCCCATTCTGCACGCCCGCCAGGCTATTGGCGACGGCCAGCCCCAGGTCGTTATGGCAATGCACCGAGATGATGGCCTGGTCGATGCCGGGCGTGTTGTCGGCGATGCCTTTGATGATCTGCCCGAACTCGGGGGGCGTGGTGTAGCCGACGGTATCGGGAACGTTGAGCGTCGTCGCACCCTCGGCGATGGCGGCGCCCAGCACCTGGTAGAGGAACTCGGGATCGGAGCGACCCGCGTCCTCGGGCGAGAACTCGATATCCTCGCAGAGCGAGCGGGCATAGGCGACCATCCGCCTGGTCGTTTCCAGCACTTGCTCGCGGGTCAGGCGGAGCTTGTGCTGCATATGAATATCGGACGTGGCGATAAAGACGTGGATGCGCGGCTTGGTCGCGTCACGCACAGCCTCCCAGGCGGCATCGATGTCACGGGCGACGCAGCGCGCCAGGCCGCAGATGCTGGGCCCCTCGACTTGCTGGGCGATACGCCGAACGGCATCCAGATCGCCTGGCGAGGCGGCTGGGAACCCCGCCTCGATGACATCCACCCGCAGGCGGGCGAGCTGGTGGGCGATGGCCAGCTTTTCATCGGTGTGCAGCGTCGCGCCGGGCGACTGCTCTCCATCTCGCAGCGTGGTATCGAAAATCCTGATGGTGTCCATGGGCAATGCGTTTCTCCCTGCTCTGTTCAGCGAATGGGTAAAAGGTGGCATGCGCGAACGCGCGGCCTGGGCCTAGGCGGTCTTCCCCGTCGAGAGGGCAGGCGGCCCTAGCGACGTTGTCCGGAAGACCGCCCGAGTAGGGCGAGTTCGAGGCTATCAACCAAGGCGGTCGTGCTGGCCTCGATGATATTGACCGAGCAGCCCACGGTGGTCCAGGTCTCGTTGCCGTCGCTGGCATCGATCAGCACACGGGTGAGGGCCGCGGTGGCTGACTGTGGATCCACGATGCGTACCTTGTAGTCTGTGAGTTGAACATCTTCGAGCCACGGATGGGTAGGGAGCAGCGCCTTGCGCATGGCGCGGTCCAGGGCATTGACGGGGCCGTCGCCGTCGGAGGCCGTGTGCATCAACTGGTCGCCCACCCGCATCTTGACAGTCGCCTCGGAGAGCATGGGGCTGCCGTTGCGTTTTTCGGCCAGGACGAGGGCGTCCAGCACCTCGAACGGCGGCGCATAGCCTGGTAGCATCCGTCGCACCATCAGCTCAAACGAGCCATCGGCGCCTTCGAACTGGTAGCCCTGGCTCTCCATCTCTTTGAGGCGCTGGGCGAGGGCGCGCACCTGATCGGCGTTCATCTCATGCTCCAAGCCCATCTCGCGCAGCTTGTGGGCCACGTTGGCGCGGCCAGAGAGCTCTGAGATCAGGACGCGCATCTCGTTGCCCACCAGGGCGGGATCCACATGCTGATAGCTATCGGAGACGCGCTGCAGGGCGCTGACGTGCAGCCCCGCCTTGTGGGTAAAGGCGCTAGAGCCCACATAGGGCGCATGGGGATTGGGGCTCAGGTTGGCGACCTCGGAGACGAATCGGGCTGTCTCGGTGAGGCGGGCCAGGCTGCCATTGGCCAGCGCCCGACGCCCCATCTTGAGCTCCAGGTTGGGAATGACGGTGCACAAGTCGGCGTTGCCGCAACGCTCGCCATAGCCGTTCATGGTGCCCTGAATGTGGTTGGCGCCCGCCTCGACGGCCACGAGGGTGTTGGCGTCAGCCATGCCGTTGTCATTGTGTGCGTGCATGCCCACCGAGGTTCGCGGCAGGTATTGACGGACCTCACCCACGATGCGCGCGACCTCCGATGGCAGGCTGCCGCCGTTGGTATCGCAGAGCACGACGCAGGTGGCGCCAGCATCGGCCGCTGCCGCCAGCGTCTCGAGGGCGTAGGCGCGGTCGAGCTTGTGCCCGTCGAAATAGTGCTCGGCATCGAATAGGACCTCAAGGCCACGATCCACCAGGAGCTGAACGCTCTCGCGGATCATGGCCAGGTTCTCTTCCCTGGTGATGCCCAGTACCTGTTCCACGTGCATGGCCGATGACTTGCCGACCATGACGGCCGTGCGAACACCTGCCTCCAACACCGCCTGGAGGTTGCGGTCCTCCTCGACCTTGGCGCTGGGATGGCGGGTGCTGCAAAAGGCGGCGATGCGCGCGTGTTGCAGGCGCAGATGCCTGGCGCGGGCAAAGAACTCGACGTCCTTGGGGTTGGAGCCAGGCCAGCCCCCTTCGATGTAGGCGACGCCCAGGTCGTCCAGCCGCTGGGCGATGCGGATCTTGTCGTTTGCGGAAAGCGAGATGCCTTCGCGCTGCGCCCCATCGCGCAGGGTTGTATCTAGGATGGTGATGCGTTCGGTCATGGGTCGCAGCCTTCCTCGCTGGCCTCCAGGGCACAACCGTAGCTGCGCCCTGGAGGCCCTTACGATCTACTTGGCGTCCAGCCAGGGCATCATCTGGCGCAGCTTGCGCCCGACGCGCTCGATGAGCAGGTTCTGCTCGCGCTTGCGGATCAGGCTAAAGCTGGGGCGTTTGGCCTGGTTCTCCAGGATCCACTCGCGGGCATAGGTGCCATCCTGGATATCGGCCAACAGCTTGCTCATGGCAGCTCGCGTCTCGTCGGTGACGATCTTGGGGCCGGCGTAATAGTCGCCGTGTTCGGCTGTATCGCTGATCGAGTAGCGCATGTAGGAGAGGCCGCCCTGGTAGATCAGGTCGACGATCAGCTTCATCTCGTTGACGCACTCAAAGTAGGCGATCTCGGGCTGGTAGCCAGCCTCCACCAGCGTGTCAAAGCCAGCCTTCATCAGCGCGGTGATGCCACCGCAGAGAACGGCCTGCTCGCCAAAGAGGTCGGTCTCCGTCTCTTCCTCAAAGGTGGTCTCGATGACCCCTGCGCGGGCGCAGCCGATGCCCTTGGCATAGGCCAGAGCCAGCGATTTGGCGTTGCCTGTGGCATCCTGGTAGATGGCCAGCAGGCCCGGCACGCCCTGTCCCTCGGGAAAGATGGCGCGCACGCGGTGCCCGGGCGCCTTGGGGGCGATCATGGTGACGTCCACATCCTCGGGTGGAACCACCTGCCCATAGTGGATGCTGAACCCGTGGGCGAACATGAGCATGTTGCCCGCAGCCAGGTTGGGAGCCACGTCCTGCTCATAGATGGTGGGAATCACGGTGTCGGGCGCCAGCATCATGACGATATCGGCGGCGGCCACGGCCTCGGGCGTGGTCATGACGGTCAGCCCGTCCGCCTCGGCCTTGGCCCAAGACTTGCTGCTCGGATAGAGCCCCACCACCACATCGCAGCCGCTATCGCGCAGGTTCAGGGCGTGTGCGTGCCCCTGGCTGCCATAGCCGATGACCGCGATGCGCTTGCCCTCGAGTAGTCCCAGGTCCGCATCCTGCTCATAGTAGATCGTTGCCACGTTTGTACCTCCTGTCGATGGGTCGCCTCTGTCGTGCAGTCCAGTCCGGCGGGGAGAGCGATGCTCTAGCCGCCGTTGCCACTCGTGCCGCGCACCATAGCCACCCGTCCCGTTCGGGTCAGCTCTTTGATGCCCATGGGGCGCAGCACGTGGATCAACGAATCGACCTTGTCCTCAGTGCCCGTGATCTCGATAGTGAGTGAGTCGGGCGCCACGTCGATGATCTGGGCGCGAAAGATGTCGGCGAGCTGTTTGATCTCGCCGCGCCTGGCAGCGGGCGCGTGGACGCGTATCAGCGCCAGTTCTCGAATCACGGCGGCGTCATCGGTGATATCCGTCACCTTGGTGACGGGGATCAGCTTGTAGAGCTGCTTGATCACCTGCTCGACGGCGGCGTCATCGCCGCACATGACAACGGTCATGCGGGAGA
>Ga0334892_1002261_pt1 | contig 14072 bp, 16 predicted proteins | sample GraSluR3_MG_4_FD_207213 | JGI IMG/M metagenome (GOLD analysis project Ga0334892, IMG submission 207213) | Sludge microbial communities from methane-producing bioreactor in Wageningen University, Netherlands - Granular Sludge_15_04-R3 | ecosystem: Engineered > Bioreactor > Anaerobic >...
AATTCTTTTCCGTTAGTGTCTGTTGTGCCGAAATGCTCATTTAGCCACAGGACAACCGGAGTATTGGAAATGCCCTTAATGATGGAGTGGAAGCCGTTAGCAGTGTCGCGCAGGTTATCACCCCCGCCAATAATGGAGTGAATATATACGCGCTTGCCGGAGTCTTTGAGCATTTCAAAAACATCGTTTTCAACCATGTATTGCAGCAACGGCAAGAAGGTATTAGCGCCGCTATCAATTACACAGGGTTCCTCAGTTTCAAGGATTGCAACAACCAAGTTATCGAATTTTCGCTGATCCAGATTGTTATCCGGCTTCATTACCGGGATATGTGTAACCTTGAGAGCGTCATAAGCGGCCAGAGTTGCGTTAACCTGGTCAATATCAAAAGCGGAAACAGAGCCGTGAGCTGTTTTAATATACTGCGCGAGAAGGGCAGAAATGAAAGATTTGCCGATACCGCCCTTGCCTTGCAGGATAAAATGAACCGTGTTTTTCATGCTTGCACTTTCCTTTTTTTCGGTTGCTTCGGTTGCTTTTGCCTGTTTAGTGGTCATTGCTTAAATCTCCTATTTAAGTAAGTCGTTTATTCCATCGCTTTTTGCACTATGGCCAAAAGTTTTGGATTGTTTCTTTTCAAACTTTCCGGGCTTTGCCGGTTTTTCAGTCGTGCTAGAGGCCGGTTCTGGTGCCGCCTCCTTTTGGCGTTCAACTGGGGTTTCTGCCGCTGCTGGTGTTTCAGCCTTAGCGATGGTTTCCCCTTCTGCTTCACGCCGTTTTATGTACTTGGATATGGCGGCCACACTGACCGTCACCCCGTTGGCTGCCAGGAACGAACGTACTTGTTCCAGGGTGCAGCCTGCCGCCCTCAGCTTCTTAATGTCCTCCCAATAGTCAGCCATTGCAGACCGAGGGCGCGGGGCGTTCTGCTTTAGGAAGCTGTCAGCGTCCATATGAACCCCCTTTTAACCGTTTTTGAATCATTGTTAACCTGTTTTAACCTTCTTGAACCCAGATTAAACCCAGCATTGTGCAGAGTCAACCCCTTTTTAACACGTTTTAACCTTTGTTGACACCAATTTCGCACCGGGCTATATTGAAGGCACTAGAGCATAGGCACGTCGGATATGTTTACAAAAACTCCGTTTTTGACACATATCCCGTGCCAAAGGGCCAGCCCTTTGAAACCCGATCCGGTGCCACCCGCACCGACAGCAGCAGACCAGGAGGCCGCAGCAGTGAGCAGACAAAAAGAGGACAAGCAGCGACTGACGCGCCCGGTTGCCTTCCGGCTGACCGAGGCGGATCACGCCGCCTATCTGGAAAAGGTGGAGGCTTCCGGGATGCGGCCGAGCGAGTTTTTCCGGGAGTGCGTTCTAACCAATCGCACCCAGGTAGTAGCCAGGCAAAAAAGCAGCGCCGATAAACAGCGCCTTATTTACCTGTTCAACAAGACGAGCAACAACGTAAACCAGTTAGCGCACCGGGCTAACTTGGATTACAACGCCGGGACGATTAGCGAGGCTACTTATAGCAATATACTGGATCAGCTGGAGCTGATGGCCCGTTATATGAAAGCGGTGATTAAAGATGTTGATTAGAGTCCGTGGCGGTGAGGACGGCACAAAGTTAAAGGAATATTTAGAGACTGGGCGAAAGCAGGGCCGCGAGTTTGAACGGGACGAATTAGACGAGCGTGTTATTTTGTCTGGTGATTTGGAGTTAACGGAAAGCGTCATAAATGGGATGGATAAGAGAGGGGAAAAATACCTTCATATTACGTTGGCGTTCCGTGAGGATGAAATAAGCCGTGAGGCTTTGCAGAATATAACCGATGAATTCAAAGAATTTGCTTTTTCAGCATATCAAGATGACGAGTTTAATTTTTATGCTGAGGCGCATTTACCAAAGATTAAAAGTTATCACAATAAAAAGACAGGAGAGCTTGTAGAGCGTAAGCCGCATATTCATTTAGTCATTCCAGAGCAAAACCTTTTGAATGGCCAGAATATGAACCCGTTTGGATTGGTTAAGAATCAGGAGCAATGGTTAGAGGCGTTTCAAGAGCATATTAACGCCAAATATGGATTGGCCAGCCCGAAAGACCATGAGCGCATCGAGATAACAACCGAGTCTGAAATTATAAGCCGTCATAAGGGCGATGTTTTTCAAGGGCGAGGCCATGAGCTTAAAAACGCGATTCTTGACGCGGTTATTAAGGATAATGTTAACGATTGGGATAAGTTTAAAGAGCTTGTTTCTGATTTTGGCGAGGTGAAAGAGCGCCGGAAAGGTGAGTATCTTAATGTAAAACCGGAGGGCGCACAGCGAGGGACAAACCTAAAAGACCGGGTTTTCAGTCGTGACTTTATAGAGCTTTCAACCGCTGACAAGTTAAAGAAGATGGCGGAATACCGACAGAGCCGAGAGCAAGACGGCGGTTATTGCAGCCCCGGCAGGCCCAGGCCCACGCCAGAGCAGATAAAAGAGCGCCTTAGCGAGTGGCACGATATACGAGCCAAAGAGGTGCGTTATATCAATTCCGGCAACCGCAAGTTATTTGCAGAGTTTAAAGAAGCCAACCAGGAACGCCGCCGCGAGATTCTAGCGGAGCGTGAACAACGATTTAACGCCAAGTGGAGAACAGCAAGCCATGAACAACCAGGACAACACCGAGCAGCTTTTGCCGATCTTAACAACGATTTGCGAACAGCAAGCCGCTATATCGAATCAGCTAGCCGAGTTGATGGAGGCGTTGAACAGGCAGCCGGAGGGATCGCTAATAGACGAATTCGCAGAGCTGTTAGCGCCGCTATCCAACGATTTAACGGAAATCAAGCAGAGGCTGGCCAGCAGCGAGAGCAACAGCGAGAGCAACCCGCCCGCAGACAATCCGACAGCGTAACCAGCCAGCGCCGCCGCGACCTAGCAGAGCAGCGACAGCAGCAGACTGGCCAACAGGGTGAAATGGTACAGATCAAGCGCGAGCTGGACGCCGCCCGCCTACTGGCCGCCACCAGTCAGAGCCACGGCGTACAGCCGGAGCGGTACGAAATCACCAAGGGCAAGGACGGCAGCGACCGGATCAAGTGCGGCACTCGAAACTTGAACGTGTCGGATTTTCTGACCAAGGAGCTAAACCTACCGTGGCAGCAGGCCCGCGAGATTTTGCGCGACACTTACGCCGAGCAACAGGAACAGGAGCCGCAGAAACAGCACCGAGCCAGACCCCGCGCCGAGCTTTGGGCCGAGTACCGCGACCACTGGAAACCGGCATTCATTGAGGCCAAACAGGCTGCATGGGATCAGCATATAAAGCAGGCTAAAGAGCGCCGGAGCGATCTAAAACACGAGTGGTACACAAGGAAAAACCGCATCGAGGGCGATAGAGGATTAACCAGGGCACAGCGCCGGGCCGCTTTATCCGTTGCCAGGATGGAAAAAGCGTTAGCTGATAAGACGTTATCGGAGCAGATAAAGGGCGAACAGCAGGCATTGAAAGACCGCTACCACAAACCGGCAGCGGAGCAGTTCCGGCAGTTCCTGACCGAGAAAGCCCAGCAGGGCGACCAAGCCGCCCTTTTGGAGTTGCGCCGACAGGCTGACAGGCCGAGCCAGGCCGAGCCAGGAACGCCGACCGTGGAAGGGCAGCAGCAGGAGCAGGCCGCGCCGATCATGCGCCGCCTGAGCTACCAGGTAGACCGCCGGGGCGATGTTCATTACAGCGATGACCGAGGCCGCCGCCTGTTCACTGATGCAGGGCGCGAGGTTCGCACATACCAGACCAAGCCCCAGGAGCTGGAAACCGCCCTACGGCTGGCCGTGCAGAAGTTTGGCCCGAAGCTGACAGTTAACGGCACCGATGAATATAAAAAGGCCGTGCTGGATGTTGTGGCCGCCAGTGGTATGCGCGTTACCTTTGCCGATCCGGCAATGGAGCAGGCCCGGCAGCAGCGGGAGCAGGCCGCCCGCCGTGTTCAACAGTTTGACCAGGAGCGTAACCAGGCCGCCCGCAAGGCCACCCAGGAGCGTGAACAGCAACGCCAAAAGGAAAGGGAGGAACAGCAGCAGGAGAAAGAGAGAGAGCAGCGGAGAAGCCGCAGCAAGGACAAAAACCGCGATTATGGCAACGGACTTTAACCAATACAGGAGCTTTACCCTATGAGCGATCGAGATATTAGACGGGCAGAGATCGAGGCCCGGTTAGAACACCTTTACAACACCCGTCACATGCTGGAAACCCGCATTGAAATGGGAGAGGGGCATTACACGGATTTAGACGTTGGCCAACTGGAGGACATTAACAACGAAATTACGATGACCGAGCAGCTTAGAGATTTTTCATAAGGAGATAGGACGATGGAATTACAAAACCAGTTGAACAAAGAGCGCGATAACTTGGAGCGTCTGGAGCGCGAGAGAACCGAAGCCGAGCAACAGGGCAACCAGGCAAAAGCCGCCGAGTTGTCCCAGGAGGCCAACCAGACCCGCGAATATATCAAGACGCTGGAACAGCAAAAGGAGGTTCTGGAGGAGTTCCAGCCGGAGCATGGCGGGCCTGAGCAGACCGGCATGATTCCAGAAAGCGAACAGCGCCAAGAGCTGCACATATCCGACACGATGAAACAGGGGGATACCGAGTTAACTGGCGTTGTTACAGGCCAGCGATCCAGCACGACCTATCAACGAGGCGGCAGACCTACTACGTTCAGAAGCTCCATTTATCACGTGGCCGACCGCATGGGATACAACAAAACCACGACCACAACGACAACATCTGTTTATGTGGATGAGCAATCAAAGGACATGCTGGAAAAAGGCGTTAAGAAGGTGGAGGACTTGGCAAAAGCGCCGTTAGAGCGTGATCCGTTGACCAAGTTGCACCGCGATATGGAGCAGCAGCAGAAGCAGCAAGAGGCAGAACGCCAAAAAGCAGCCGATGAACTGACCGCCTTTGTACGATCCGGCACCGCCGAGCGGGGCCAGGTGCAGCAGAGCGACCGCCACCAGGAACAGGACGCCGAGCTATCCGGCAGCTTTGGCCCGGCCCGCGACTACAAGCCGGAGCCGCAGCCAGAGCAGGAGAAAGCCGCCACGCATAATCAGACCCCCCAGGCAGAGCAGGAAGCCGCTCAGGGCGTAGAGATTGACGGCCAGCACTTCCGGCACATTGAGGACGGCGACCGGGTACGGGGTGAAATCGTCAACACAGTGGAAATGGAGGACGGGAGCAAATTCTATGCAGTGGAGGCCACCGGCCCCGACTGGGAAACCGACCGGGTTCTAGTGCCCGTTACGGAGAATGAACACGAGATAGGCGACCGGATCAGGGCGACAATGCAAGCTGACGAGGTGAACACGCGCGAGGATGCCCACGACCTGACCAGGTAAAAAAGAAAGGGCGCTGTAGCAAAGCCGCAGCGCCCCCCACCGAACCACCAACAGCTAATCCAATGCACGGGTTTTAACTGAAAGGAAAGAAACGATGGTAGACCAGAGTATAACAGCCGATAGGTCTAAATGTCCTACGCCAAAGCCGCGAGATTGGGCCGCTATCGCTATTTTGTGCTGTATCGGTATCGGTACGATCAGCGCCCCCCTGATGGTGTACGCCGTCCACACGCACCGGGAGAACATCGCCCAGGGCCATGATCTGGTTGAGCAGTGGCAAGACGCCACCCTGTACCGCCGTTTGCACGGGGAGGGCACCGAATGAAAGCCATCGCCCTTGCCGCTTATGTCACGTTCAGCGCCTCGCTGATCGTATCCGTTGCCGCCGCGACCGAGGCCGCCACCAACCGCCAGGCCGTTGAAGCGTTCGCCGCCCAGGTGCAGGAGGTGCGCACATGATCCGCAGACTGTTAGCCGCTGCCGCCCTTGCCACCGTGGCGACCGTTGCCCAGGCGAATGACTGGCGAGAGCAGGCCGCCGCTGTTCTGCCATCCATTGTGACCGTGAAAACCGTAGACGCAGCAACGGCCAGCAGAGTAATGGAGATCCCCGGCTTTCGTCTGGGATGGGCCACCAAAGCCACCGAATACCTGAACCGTTTTATTACCGGCTGGCGACCGATACCCGCCGACCAGACCCCGACCTATGACAGCACCGGCTTTGTTGTAGAGATCGAGGGCCGCCCGTATGTGATGACCGCCGCGCATTCCGTGGAGTCAATGAGCCGTGCCGGGCTGACCGTTGTCACCGCAGACGGGAAGGAACACCCCGCGCAGCTTATCGGCCATGAGCCGCGCCACAAAGGGGCGGACGTTGCCCTGTTAGCCGTGCCGACCCTGAACCGGCCCGCGCTGCCGTTCGCCGCAGGAACAGAGCGAGGGGAGCCGGTGGCCGCCGTGGGAGGCCCGGCAGGATTCAGCGAGAGTATCAGCGCCGGGATCGTGAGCCACCCGCGCCGGTCATGGCTGGCCACGTCCAGTAACAACGACGTTGTTAGGGGAGGGCGCGACTTGATCCAGGTAGACGCCAGAATCTACCAGGGAAGCAGTGGCGGCCCGGTGATTAACCAGGCCGGTGAGGTTGTGGGAGTCGTCAGTTTCACACATAACCCTACAGGGTTTGGGTTTCTGGTGAACGCCAAAGAAGCACAGCAGGCCGCCCAGCGTATCGCTACCCGTTGCAGCACCGCGAACCCTTGCGACTGGCTGGCCGTTGTCCAATAAAAAAGCCCGGCACACTGGCCGGGCTGTCTCCTGTCCTACTACACCGCGCCCGCTTCCATGCTGGCCCTGATGCTGAAACCAGTCTAACCACAGAGCCACGCATAATCACCCCCCCCTACGCATAATCAGACCCCCCCCAGGCACCGGCCCGGCAAGGGCCGCCCGCTGTCGCATAACTCCTAACTAATGAGACAGTAAGAAATTACCGGGAAGTGTCGCCTAAATGTGTTCCATAAGTTATATTCTTTCAAAGCTACTTAAAAAACCATAGAATGCAACAAGGTGAGCAGATGGAAATGAGAGATACAGACACCCCCGACCTGTTCACGGGGCGTATGACGTTCGGATATGCCCGTGTCAGCACCAAGGCTCAAGACTTCGGCGGGCAGGTGGAGCAGTTGGAAGCAGTAGGCTGTAACCAGGTGTTTGCCGAGAAGATCACGGCAAGGCACCAAAACCGCCCAGAGCTGCAAAAGATGCTGTCCAAGTTGCGGGCTGGTGATGTGGTGATAGTCACCCGGTTGGATCGACTGGCCCGCAGCACCCGCGACCTGTTGACGCTAGTGGAACAGATACATGAAGCCGGGGCAGGGTTTAAGAGTTTGGCGGAGCCGTGGGCCGACACCACGACCCCAGCCGGTAAAATGGTTCTGACTGTATTTGCAGGTATAGCGGAGTTTGAAAGGGCGTTAATCAAGGAACGTACCGATATAGGCAGAGCGGAAGCGCGAAAACGGGGCGTTTACATGGGGCCGCCGGTGAAGATGACAGACGACAAGAAAGCCGCCCTTTTGGAGTTGCTGGCGTCCGGCAAGACCCCCACAGAGGCCGCCCGGATATTTGGTATTCACCGTTCCACGGTGTACCGGATCATGATTCAGGAGGAAAAGAGAAAGTTAAACGAGAAAACCAGCTAATCCAATGCACGGGTTAACGCTAACAACTTAAAAGGAAAGAAAAATGCAGGACTTTGACGAAATCGAATACAGACGGAAATTGATAGATAGCGGCGTTGATGAGAGCACCGCTTTCGACATTGCCCGCCGCTATGCTGAACACCATAGCCAGGCACCCGCCCAGGGCGTGATCCACTCCCCGACACCGGCAGCACCGGCTAAGGTTGATAACGCCAAAAAGGCACCCGCTCAAAAGCGCCGTAGCAGTGCCACCAAGAAGGCGACCGCCACCAGTGGCAGCGAGAAGGCCGCCAAGCCCCGCAAGCAGCCCACACGGGCCGACATTGCGATAATTGATGCCTCAGCACGAATTATGGAAACACCGCCCACAGGCAACGACCTGGCGTTTAATCACGGCATCCTATGCCAAGTGGGTTTACCCCGTTCCAAGGTGGACGGCACCAGTTTCCTGCGTAAATCGGGTGATGCGTGGGTACACGTTCAAGCCGGTTTGCTGGACGAAGGTAAAGGCCCGGTACAGCAGCCCGTTCCTTACGGCGCACTGCCGCGGCTTGCATTGGCGTGGGTGTCTACCTATGCCGTTCGCCATAAGACCGCCGAAATCCCGATAGGAGAGAGCGCCGCCGAGTTCCTGCGCTCGATGGGGATGGAGAGCGAGGGCCGCCGCTATTCGACCCTTCGCACACAAATGCACGCCCTGGCCGCCTGTCGCCTGCAAATGGGGTTTAGAGGCCGCACATGGAATGCCGAGCTAGTAAACCACTTTGATGCTTGGATCAGCGATAAGGACAGTAATCAGCGCCCCCTATGGCCGGGCACCCTACGTCTGCATGACTCGTTTTATAACATTCTGATGGAAAGTCCTGTTCCGCTGGATAACCGAGCATTGGACGCCCTTTCAGGCTCTGCCCTAGCCTTGGATATTTATTGCTGGCTGGCCCACCGGCTGCACCGGATCGAGGGCCGCCCGATCACGCTACACTGGCATAGCCTGCGGGAACAGTTCGCCCAGGAGTACACAGGGAAGAACGCGAACAAGGACTTTAGAACGAAGTTTATGATAGCCCTGAACAACGTCCTGATGGTCTACCCGGACGCCAAGGTTAAGCAGGTCACAGGTGGCTTGTTGCTGATGCCTAGCCCCCCACCAGTGCCCTACAAGGGATGACCGCCCGATGACCCGGCCACCGCGCCGGGTTTTTTGTGGCCGCTGACAGGTGCTTTTGATGGCTGCCTGTTAACAACCCTGTGGAATCAATAAGTTATCCACGTGAAATCGGCCCCCCCCTATCACGTGAAATCGGCCCCCCCCCTAGTGGTTTTTCACGTGAAATCGGCCCCCCCCTATCACGTGAAATCGGCCCCCCCCTAAACCTATAAGGTAATACCTATAGTTTTTACCTGTAAAAATATCCTATAGCGGATCACCCCCGCCACTGTGGAAAACAGCCAGGCACCGCAGAAAATCGACCGCCGAAAAGTGCCTATCGGCACGCCTGCCCTTCGGTCGCTTCGCTCCCTTCGCCCTGCCGCTTCGCGTCAGCCTAGACTATGTGGGCCGCAAGCGGCCCGCTGGTATCTATAACGGGCGCTTTCGCGCCCTACCCTGCCAACCCCACCACCAGAGCCAGAAAACGGCCCCTGTGCCTATTTCTGGCCGTTCTGGAGGTATCCGCAGGCTGTTAAGCCAAGAACTAGCCACCGTGACAACTGAAAGGCCGTCAAAAACAGGTTAATCAAGGTGGAGGTGTCCGCTAATGCAGTGCCAGGGGCTGGCCACCGTGCAGCCTGTTGGTTTGGTGGAAGGTTTGAACGCCAAAAGGAAGGGGCCGCAAGCATCGAGCGATAGCCGGGCAATGTGAGCGCCGGAGAGGTCGCAGGAGGGCCGAAAGAGTAAAAGGCAGGGCATTGGCCTACCCCGACACCAAAAAGCGCCCAGAGAGCCGCACAGAGCGCCCGAACTGACCGCACACCCGCAGCAGCCAGGGGCCGCCGGGCAGCGCAGGCCAATAATAATAACGCTTGCATAATAATAAGAATAATATTATTATTCTTATTATGGTAATTCATCAAGACGAGGGACAGACAATGGAAATCAGCAACGACATTCGCGCCCGCATCATCGACGCCGCCGACCAGCTTTACCAGGACACCAACCGCGAGCGGTTCCCCACCGTTGACCAGGTACGCCGCGCAGCCCGTGCCGATATGAACACAACCAGCGCCGTGATGAAGGAATGGAGGCGACAGCAGACCGCCGCACCGGCTGCCGTGGCGGTAGCGATCCCGGAGCGCGTACAGGACGCCATGAGCGCAGCACTTGCCACCGTTTGGAGTGAAGCCCAGGAGCTGGCCAACGAGTCGCTAACCGCTGCAAAACAGGCATGGGAAACAGAACGGGCAGACGCTGACACCATGCGGGCCGAGCTGGCAGACGCATACGAACAACAGGCCCAGGAGCTGGACACCTGCAAACAGCAGTTGACCGAGGCCCAGGCCGAGAACATGGCCGCCGAGCAGCAACGCCAGGAACAAGCCCAGGAGCTGGCAGAAACAGCCGCCCGGCTGCATGAGCTGGAACGCCGCGAACAGGACGCACAGCAGCGCATCGAGGAGCTACGCGCCGAACTGAAACAGGAGAAGGCACACGCCGAGCATCAAGCCGCCGCACACGCTCAAAAGCTGGACGAGGTACAGGAGCAGCACCGCCAGGAGCTGGCCGCGATCCGGGAGAAGCTGGAGCAACAGGCCGCCGCCCATGCCGACCAGTTGGCCGCCGTTCAGCAGCAACGCGATAACACCGCCCAAGAGCTGGCCACCGTGAAGGCCCGCGCAGAGGCACAGCAGGAAGCCGCCGCCGACCGCCAGAGCGCCGCGCAGGCTCAGGCCGACCAGTTGGCCGCCGAGCTGGAAAAGGCCCGCCAGAGCGCAGCAGAGGCCCGCGAACAGGCCGCAGGGCTGGCCGGTCAGTTGGAGGCGATCACCGCACAGAACAAGGAGCTGATGGCCGCGATCCAGAAGGCGCAGCCAGAGAAGAAGGCCTCCGCGCCCAGGAAGCGCACCACGACCAAGAAAGACCAGGGAGACAATGGCAATGATTGATAGAGAGGAACCCGCATTCATTGACGACGACGCGCCCAGTAATGACCTACCCCACCGGGTTACGCTTGGCGACTCGTGGCCCCGTGCTGACCCGGAGGCGCTGGCCGCCTTCGACCCGGACACCAAAACATGCACGATGAATTGCGGCCCACATGCCGCCGATCCGCGCAGCAGTAAAGAACGAAAATTCCTGTGCCAAGACTGCTATCCGAATGAACGTTAGTTCCCTTTTGGCGTTAAAAAGCCGGGCATGGCCCGGCTATGGTTTGACGCTTCACCCGTGCATTGGATTAGTCGCTAGTCTGTTCCGTGCCGGTGTTTTCCCGCTGTTCTCTTGCCGCTTGAGCTGCCGCCCGTTGGCGTTCAGCGCCCATTGTGTCGAATGACATAACGCGCCGTTCAGGCTGTGCCGCTGGCTCAGGTGCCGGGGCTGGCTCCCTTTCAGGCTCAGCCGGTGCCGCTGGTACGCGATCCCCCAGAGCTTCGCCAAAGGTGCGCGTTTCCCAACCGGCCCGGCGTTCTGCCCGTTCCTGTTCCATTTGCTGTACCCGTTCTTCACCCCAGAGCTGGACTTGTTGCGCCCGCTGGCGTTCTGCCGGTGGCAGTAGCTCCAGGCGTTCCGCTTCGAGCTGCCGGGCTTGCTGTTCCGCTTCCATTCGTTCCAGGATTGCCCCCTGCCGTTCCGCTGTTCCCGCTGCATCCTTATGAGCAATCAGATAGCCGACCGCGACCGCTGCCGATATAACGACCGCAGTTTTTAATAGGGCGATTGGGTTTAAAGTCACATCAGCCATTAGCATTCTCCTTTCTGATAAACGCCGGGTTCAGGTTATCCATGCCGCGATATTCCAGCGTAATGCGCATTACTGGCAGCCCTACAGGCTTTAAGAATCCATGCAGGTTAGGCAATGCGGTAATCTCAGACGCCAACACAGCGCGTTCCGTCCGGTGTTCCGTGCTGACGTTTTCCGAGGCGCTGGCCAGCTCCCCGATCCGGGCCGACTGCCCCTTACTCCGGTTCTCTCGCTGAAATTCCTGATCCCCAATTTCCCGGCTGAAATACTCCGCTGTTTCACTGTCACCCGCTGCCAGGAGCAACTTAGTAGACATACAGGAAAGCAGGGTTTGGGCTTCTTCCCGCCCGTAGGTGTCACGAAGCTGGGCGATGGTCTGCAAGCCATTCACGCAGACGCCGCCGTATTTCCGCAGCTTGGTTAAGCCGTTGCGTAGGCTGTTCACTTTCCCCAGGCTGTCCAGTTCGTCCATGATGTAGAACAAGCGCCGTGTTGGTTTTTCTTCTAGGCTCAGACCTTCGACAATTGCCAGTTCCAGCCAGCACGAAACAAGGTTCCGCAGCATGGCTAACTGGTTGTCCATATAAGTCAGGTACAGCCAGGCGTCTGTTTTTCCTTGATCTACGTCCCTCACCCACTGGCGAACAGAGAAATCGCCTTGATCCGGCAAATACTCCCAGGGCGCGATATACGTTGCCATAACCGAGCGAATAGAACCCAACATTCGTTCGTTATCGGGTGCAACATACTGGCCCGCTGGTGTGCCTTTAAGGAGTTGATAGAGTTCCTTTGGTGTCGCACTGGTGGCCAATTTCAAAAGCTCTTTAACGGAGTGATTGCCCTTTTTCCATTGCATCCGCAGCAGCTCAGAAAACAGAGTTTGAGCATACTTGTTCCATTCGCTACTGCTGCCGTTTGAATCTGGAATGGCCGCTTTTGCGATCATGGCAACATCGTTTTCATATTCAATTTCAAGAAAGGGCGACCAGTTGGAATTACGATCATCAAACGGGTTAAGGATGATGTCATGCTCCCGACCGAACCGCTGGAGGTAGCCGCCCGCAGGATCGGCAATAATGGCGACCTGTCCACGTTCGCGCACCGTCCGCAGCATTGCGTTAATCGCTTGCGTTTTACCCGCCCCGGTTTTACCGGAAATCAGGAAATGCTCCGCCTCGTTTTGGTAGGGAATCGCCACCCCGCCGAGCTGGATGTTAAGCGCGTAGTTCTCCCCGCTTGCAGCTTGTTCAGCCGCAACCGCTGCACCATCCAGAACAGCCGCCCCACGAACGTAGTTTTTCCCGTGCTGGCTTGCTGCCGTGCGCGGGTTCGGGATAGCACGGCCAGCCGGTGCCCACTTGAGCCACCCGAACAATTCCCCTGCCGGGCCATCATCGGGAATTTTGGCAATCATTTGGCTGGCAACGTCCAGGAACACCAACACGAATAACGCCAGCGTGACCCAGGCGAACACGGCCATGCCAAAGCCTTCATGCTGCCAGGTATGCACGACATACCCCAGGCTTACCGCCGTAGCACCCAGATAGAGCCATTCAATCCACATATAGCGTTCCCCTTTGGCGTAGGCGTTATACACCTCACCAATGAGCCGCCAGGGCGCAAAGAGCGCCGTAGCCAGGGCGCGGAATAGCGCCCGGAAAAACAGACCAAAAAAGTTCACGTTCATGTCAAAGCCTCCCTATTGAAATAACGTGACGTAGAACAGAAGCGTCGATACGCTGGCAATCACCCCAACCGCTCCCATCAACAGCATATCTTGCAGTTGGCTACGGCTTAGCCCCTGCCGGGCCTTATCAAGATCTTTTACGGCAGCTTGTACAGTAGTGGCTCCGGTTGTTAATTCGTCTCGTATGCTTTCCCTGTTTTCAACACGAACAGCTTCTATCACTTGTTGGGTATAATGTTCTACCCGTGACCGCAGTTCGTTATCAACATCCTGTTGAAGCGTTTCGTACAGTTGTTTACGTTGGGCCTCTAATTCGTCAGAAGCGGCCAGAATACGGGCCGCCGCTTCGTCTAGTTCCTTCCGTTTCAAGTCCAGCAAGTAGGGAATGGATTTTTCCCCTTTCTCTATTGCTTCCCGGATTTCTTCGGCTTTTTCTTCGATAACCATTGTTGCCAGGTCAACGATATAAAAGGCCGGGTCATCCTCCCGAATAAGCACCCCATGCCGGGATGCTATTTCGGCCACTATCTTTTTTTTATCCATAATCAGAACTCGATTTTTTCAAGTTGCCCGAATACATCACGGGCCACGGTTTTAATACGCTGTTTTTGCATGATATTAAAACGATCAGTTGCAATGGCTTCCTCAATAGTAAGCCGTGCCTCTGTCATTTCTTTAATATCAAGCCCGAACGTATCTTTATTACGTTCATGCAATGTAACCAGACCGGCAATGGATTTTTCACTTTCTTTAAATAGCGCGGTTTCTGTAAATTCTTTTCCGTTAGTGTCTGTTGTGCCGAAATGCTCATTTAGCCACAGGACAACCGGAGTATTGGAAATGCCCTTAATGATGGAGTGGAAGCCGTTAGCAGTGTCGCGCAGGTTATCACCCCCGC
>Ga0334892_1002263_pt1 | contig 14071 bp, 9 predicted proteins | sample GraSluR3_MG_4_FD_207213 | JGI IMG/M metagenome (GOLD analysis project Ga0334892, IMG submission 207213) | Sludge microbial communities from methane-producing bioreactor in Wageningen University, Netherlands - Granular Sludge_15_04-R3 | ecosystem: Engineered > Bioreactor > Anaerobic > Unclassified...
TTATCCCCAGCTCCGGCTCAAGATACCCAAAGGCATCGATTACTGAAGCATATGGTCTAAGGTGGTCCGCGCCTCTTGGGGAGATAAGGTGTGACAGGGATTCTCCCTTGCTGGCCCTTACTCCACAGGATGCAAGCTCCATTCCCTTGACCTGGAATACGTACTTCTCAGCCTCTGGACCTATTTTTCTCGCCGCCCTCAGGGAACCTTCAGCCAATACGTCCCCAAAGCCTTCCCTGTTTGCGATCATCTCTGTCATTTTAACCATTGACTCGGCATTTCCAAAGGACAGGTCGATTCCACCTGTGGTCTCCAGGTCAATCAAACCCTTCTCAAACCATTCCATTGCAGAGGCTATGGTCTGCCCGGTGGATATGGTATCAAGGCCCATGCGGTTGCATATATAGCCGGCCTTTGTTATTGCATTAAGATCATCAACAAAGCACTTGGAGCCGAAGGCGCCAACTGTCTCGTACTCTGGGCCTCCTCCGGTTTCGCCCTTGTATTGTCCCTCCATGATTTCAGTGTGTCTGCCGCAGGCGATGGGGCATCCAAAGCAGGCCCATGCCTTTACGTTCAGGGTATCGTGGTATGCCTTGTGACCAATCTTGTCCATGGCGGAATCAAAGGTTGTCAGCTGCCAGTTCTTGGTGGGCAGAAGACCAAGGGCATTTATGGAATCAGTAAAGGAAGGGGTGCCAAAGGGCTTGAGCTCCTCCCGTACAAAGGCTTCTGCGTCCAGCTCCTCCCGAGCCCTCTTGGAGAATTGGTCCATCATGTCAGGGTTGTCCACCTCAAGCTTTCCGGTCCCGTATACTGCCAGGGCCTTAAGGTTTTTACCCCCCATTATGGCTCCAGGACCTCCACGGCCAGCCGCCCTGTGCTTGTCGATCATTATTGAGGATATAAGGGAAAGCCTTTCACCTGCCGGACCGATCTCTGCAATCCTCACCTTGGACTCCCCAAGCTCCTGGCGGATTGCATCCTCGGTTTCCTCAGTATTCTTGCCCCAAAGAGCAGCGGCGTCCTTGAAATGAACCCCTTCGTCCTTGATGTAGACATATACCGGGGTTTCACTCCTGCCAGTGATTATGATTACATCATAGCCTGCCCTCTTTATCATTGGTGCAAGGTGCCCGCCAACATTTGTCATGCCGATGGTACCTGTAAGGGGAGACTTGTAGCCGATGCAAAGTCTGCCGGCCGAGGGTGCCTTAGTTCCGGTCAAGGGACCTGTGGTAAAAACAAGCATGTTCCTTTCATCCATTGGGTCCATGCCAGGCTCAAGATGGTCGAAAAGAATCCTTGCCGCATAGCCCTCGCCGCCTACATAGAGATCCTTCCATTCCTCATTGATTTGTACAGTTTCCGTACTTCTGTCACTTAAGTTGATCCTAAGGATTTTTCCCGTCAGTGTACTCATTTAAATCCCTCCTTCAAATTATCAAAAACACAATAAAGGGGCTATCCACCGTAAGTGAACAACCCCTTTGCAAGCATGGCAGGTCAGAAAATCTCTTTTCTGGCCCAGTGTTCTGAGTTTCCGATTTGCGTCAATCATGATGTGGGAAAGACAGAATCGGAGTCCATATGAATCTTTTCAACTTAATAGTAACAGATTGTGAACATAATTTCAATACAATATTACGGTAAAGCGCATATGCTGCTTCATCCTTTAAGGACAAAGACAACAGTCCTGATGATTGACAAAATAATATTCATAATGACTAATTGATAAATATATGATAAAATTGTAAGGTATGAAAATTTGTATTTTTACTTATTATCAGACAATTATACACAATTTGCAATCATTACATTATCAATTAGAAAAGGGGAGGGGAAGACTTGAAGCAGATCCATAAGAGAATTAGAATGTTAATCTTAATAATAGTCGCTGTGGTCTTCCTGTCCATATATATTGGAATAAACGAACCCATATCCTCTAGCCTTGAAGAGGGAGTTTTAAGGGACTTTCAGCTGACAACATACAACAAGTACCAGGTACTGAACGAAAGGCTGATAAACATAAGCAACAGTGCCAGGTCACTATCAAGCAGGACCAACATAAAAAACGCCATAAGGAATTACCTCAATGGAGATATGGACTTTGAGGAGCTAAGGGAATACACAGTGCCAAGATATGAGGAGGGCATTGCAGCCTTTGACAGGTCAAGGACTGCCGGAAGGGTCACAGTGGATGGGCGCATTGTCCATGTGGTTGGCCCTGACAAAAACATCAAGAACTATATAAACTGGGATGAGACGGAGGTTGTGCTGAACCACTTCTCCCATGGGGTTGTTGTGGTCCAGTCGCCAATAATGGATGGTGAGGATATACTTGGATTTGATGTGGTCTTGACGGATATCAGTCCGATTATTAGAGAGATGGAAGCAGACGGCTACAAAATTGAGTTTCTCATTGCTCAGTATGAGGATTCCGTTACCAGAGAGGATGGAAGGGTGACCTCCTACATCCACAGTGACTCTATGGGAAAGACAGTAGCCATAAGCTTGTCTGAGGATGAGGTTCTGGGACCATTGATAGAGTTTAGGAAAAACATTTACCTAAGGTATATCATTGTATTGGCGGTTGTGTTTCTTATAATCCAGTTTCTGGGTGTAAGGTACATCCAGCAGTTCATCAGGGAGCAGCAAAGGCTTAAAAATGCTGCCGAGGAAAATGAAAAGGAAAAGAGAACCCTTATAGATGAAATGAATCAAGGCTTTCTTCTTGTAAAAGCAACCAACAGGGGATATGAGGATTTTCAGGACTATGAAATTGTGGATGCAAACAATACCTTTGAGGTCATGTCATCAATGCCCAAGGATGAAATTCTAAGCAAATCCCTTTTCCAACTTGTATCCATAAGCAACAGGGTGGACACGGGACAAATAGACCAGGTTCTTGAAACAGGTGAGTCAAGGCAATTTGAATACCATGTAGAAGAGCTTGGAAGATGGTGGAACCTGTCTGTATATCGGCCTAGGGAAGCATATCTTGCAATAGTTCTTGATGACATCACTGAAAAGAAGCACATGGAGCTAAAGCTCAAGGAGAGGGAAAAAACCATGAGCATAACACTTGATGTAGCTGGTGAGGGCTTGTGGGACTGGCACTTTGAAGAGGGAGTAGTAAGGCACAACAAGAAGTGGTGTGAAATCATGGGAGTTCCCTACGATACGGACTATCACAAAATAGACCAGTTTGTGGCTCAGGTCCATCCGGAGGATGAGGAGAAGCTAAGAGATAACATAGCCAGGGCCATAAGTGGTCAGGAAAACCTATACAGTGAACATCGCATGACCCTTCCTGATGGAAGGACCATCTGGATCAGGGACAGGGGAACGCTCCTTAGGGACGAGAACGGAAAGCCCGTAAGGATGCTAGGGAGCATGGCTGACATCACTGCCCAGAAAAAGGCTGAGCAGGAGCTGTTCCTGGAAAAGGAGATATTCCAGTCAACCCTACTGTCAGTTGAGGATGGAATCATATCAACCGATGTAGAAGGCAGGATTACAGTACTCAACCCGGCAGCTGAGGAAATGACCGGATGGGCCTTCAAGGAAGCACAGGGAAAGCTGCTGAAGGATGTATTTCTATTGCATCATCCAGAGACCAGAAAACCTGAGGATATCCTTATGGTGGCTCGACAGACCGGAAACGGGAATCATAGGCGGGGTCTTATGATCACCAAGTCCGGGGAGGAAGTGATCCTCAATAACAGCATTGCCACCGTAAGACTCCAAAGTGGAGAGACCAAGGGATATGTTATAGTCTTTAGGGATATTACCGAATCAGTCAGGAAGCAGAAAAAGATTGAATACCTTAGCTTCCATGACGAACTGACCGGACTCTACAACAGAAGATATGTAGAGGATGCCATCAAGCGATTGGATACCGTAAGGAATCTTCCCTTCACAGTCATGATAGTTGACATGAACAACCTGAAGCTGACCAATGATATTTTTGGACATGAAATGGGAGACCGCATCATCAGGGAGGCTGCAAATCTCCTTAGGGAGACCTTCAGAGCCGATGACATCATTGCCAGAACAGGCGGGGATGAGTTCCTAATCCTCCTTCCCAAGACCTCGGCAGAGGAAGCCAGGGAGATCAAGGAGCGGATCCAAAGGAATGGTCATGATCACAGGGTTGAATCACTCAGGCTTTCACTTGCTGTTGGATTCTCAACAAAGACAAGTGAAGGGGAAGCAATTGATGACAATCTAAGGTATGCGGACTCCTATATGTATGAAAACAAACACTTGAACAACAAGGATGTGAAGAAGAAAATCATTCTGGATTTCCTGGAGGAGAACAGGAAAAAATTTGAGGATGAAAAGCAGCACAATGAAGAAACCAGCCAGATGGCAGCCAGCCTGTACAGGGAGACTGGGAAGTCGAAGGAAGAGGCTGAGGATTTCAGGAAGGCTGTTGAGCTTCACGACATCGGAAAGATTATCGTTTCCCAGGAGATATTGAACAAGAGGGATCCTTTGACCAATGAAGAGATGATAATCATCAAGAGGCACTCTCAGGCAGGCTATGAAATACTCAGAATTCTAGGACACCATGAAAAGTATGCCAAGGCCATTCGTTATCATCACGAACGCTTTGATGGAAAGGGCTATCCCGAAGGACTTGAGGGTGAGGAGATTCCATTGGAGTCAAGGGTAATTGCAATAGCGGATGCCTACCAGTCAATGGTATCCCACAGACCCTACAGAAATCCCATGAGCCTTGAGGATGCTGTCAAGGAGCTGAGGGAAAATGCCGGAAGCCAGTTTGATCCCGGGCTTGTTGAAATCTTCATAGAGAAAGTGATACCAAAGCTATAGAATTAAGCAAGGACTGCAAACAATCATCACTGTGTTTGCAGTTTTTTTGTAAATTTCAAGCCGATGACTTTAAAACTTTAATGCGATGAACGATTGTGGGTATAAATCCACTGAGAAGAGCACAATCAGAAAAGGAAAGGAATGAGTGAGATGAAAATAAGATTAAAAAAGCCGTAAGCTTCCTGTTGGTCTTTGCTATACTCTTTGGAAGCTCCTCAAGCCTTGTGGCGGAAACGCAATCATCAATCTTTGATGGAACCCAGAGCGGCTGGGCAGAGGAGGAGCTTATTGAAGCATACAACCTTGATCTGACATATCCTGGTGTAATGAATAGCTACAGGAAGAATATCACACGAGAGGAGTTCTGCATCCTTGCCGTCAGGCTCTATGAAGCCCTGTCAGGGAACCAGGCAATGGGAGGAGTTAATCCCTTCCAGGACACAAAGAATGAGGATATTGTAAAGGCATTTCATCTGGGAATTGTGAAGGGTGTGAGCGCAACAGAATTTGCCCCATACAAGGACATAACAAGACAGGAGATCTGTGTAATGATACACAGGACCTTAAAGGTTGCCTTAACTGGGATACAGGAGAGCTACACAGGGGAGTTTCCATTTTCCGATCAGAACCAGATAGCATCCTGGGCAATGGACTCAGTAAGGTTCGCATATGGAAACGGCATAATGAAGGGGATAGGAAGCAACCTCATTGGACCCCTCCAGAACACAACCAGGGAACAGGCAATCGTACTTATGAAAAGGACCTATGTAAGCTTCAAGGATGGGGAGCCCCAGGGACCGATACTGCAAAACCCTGGAATTCTGTTGCCTGAGGACAATTCGGGGATCATCTCAACCTACAGCAATATCCTAAACCTGACCAATCCCTTGGAGAACTTCAGAGCCATGGAGGGTGGAAATCTATTCTTTCCCCAATATGATGACAGGATCGACCTTTACGTTGCCACCGGCGAAGCAAAGCCACTTGGCAAGCCAAGCACCGGATCCTTGATTCTGCAGCCCATCAACATCAACTTAATGGCAACTGAAGTGCAGAAGAATGTCTACACAGATTCCACCATGACGGCATTTGTGGACAGGGAAGGGGAATCGAAGAGGTGGTTCTACTTTAACCTGAATGATGCAGCAGCTGCCACCAAGGTGGTTTGGCAGGTTTCTCAGGTTCAGTTCAATGGCTTTGAGACAAACTGGAAAAGTCCTGTTGGACTACTGGCCTCCGGTGAAGTGGGGGCAGGGACAAAAGAGTTTCAGATTGACTTTTCAAGCATTAAGCTGGCCTCAACAGACGATATTATTAAGGTTGCCCTAAACACAAGCCTAATAAATACCAACTTGATAAACACCGACATCATAAAGACAGATACAATCAATACGGACCTTATTAAGCCTACAACAATAAATCTGGATGCCCTAAAGCTTAAGACCGGATACAAGCCCATAACATCAAACAGGTCCGTCTACTACGTAAGGGCAATCCCCATTGACAGTTTGGGCAAGCCAATAGGAGACCCTGGAAAGGGCATAGCTGTCATCTATGGAGAAAGGATTCCTGAGGTCAATTTTGACGGTAAAATCAGCGCTGACTTTCAGCTGTGGACACCTGTGGCATCAGGGGGGATAGTTGGTGGAGAGTATCCCAACTATCCTGAGTTTAGACCGATTTTCAGAGTTGAACCTAGACTAGAGAACAACAGGCTGTTCCACTTCAATGGGATCGACCCGTCAGTTGAAAGGATAGTACTCCAATTCTCCACTGAAAAGTTCCCAACCACAGGAGGAGCGTGGCCAAATACACCAAATATCATCCATGAGGTGGAGTATGACCTTCCTGTTCCCTTTGTTCACAGCAACTATCCAAATACAGTGATGGTGGATATAGCCAAGTTTGCCAAGCCTGTAAATGAAATGAAGGAAGGGGACGCCATCAAATACTATGTAAGGGGCGTAACGCTTAAACCTTCAATCATTCCCGGGGAGTACCAGGTAAAATACTCATCTCCATTGACTATGGAATACGAGTTTGGAAAGCCCGTAACCTACTACAGCGACAATCCATACAAGTACGTGACCAAGCTTCCATACTCCCTGCCCGACATAAGCATCAAGGAGTATGTAAAGCCAAGATGGCCTGATAAGAACTACATGGAGCACTATTATGTATACAGGGCTCCCAAATGGAATGAGATCCAGTCGAAATTCAAGAATTCCCAGACTGGTGAAATCCTCTACCCATATATGACCCATATAGCATACTACAAGGACAAGGGAATAGATACTCCAGAGGAATACGAAAAGGAAATGATTCCAAGGGTACTGGCACTTAATACAAAGGTCCACATTCCCAAACCGGAAGATAAGGACGAAGCCTGGTACCAGCAGCTATTTGCGGGAGTGGTAAACTTCTTCAAGGATCTTGCAGGTGTCATAAAGACAATCGTAAACCAGGTAAGCGATGCATATGCAAGGCTGAAGAACAAGCTTATAATGTCCATAGTAAACATCTTTCCTCTGGGAGAGCCATTCAAGGCCTACTTTAAGGCCACTCTGGAGGCCTGGGCCAATTACGGACTCATGTGGCTGGGAATTCCACCGACACTTCCAAACTTCGACCAGCTGGCTGAAATGAGCATGGATTACTATGTCCAGGTGGTTCTCACTGAAACTGGAATTCCACAGAATGACTGGACTGAACAATTGGTTGAGGACATTACAGTTGAAATGGGCAAGCAGCTTGATCAGGCTGCCAACTATGCGGACAAGAACCCCATAGATGCGCCATTCCTAAAGCTTGACCCGGACTATATGTACAGACCAGCCTATGTTGACCTTGAGATAAGCAACCCCACAGAAAAGCCCACTGTTCCTGGAATGATCGAGACGAATGTCACCTTTGAGTTTGGCTACTATGACATAGTCAATCCAGCTACTGGACTATACCTGGAGTTTCCTTCACATTATGCCTACAGTTCAGATGCAGCCTGGCAAAACCGGACAACCTATGTAAATCACTTTGAAAAGGGCCTGAACGGATACACCGTCAACTACGCCCAGGGCTACAATGCAGTTTATGATGTATTCATTCCAATGAAGGAAGTAAAGGTTCCAAGTCTAAGAAAAGGAGACTCAACAAAGATGAGGGTCTATCTTGAGCCATTCAAGGAAGGAGGATTTACCAGATATCCTGGAGCTGAGGGGGTATCATATGTTGATTTTGAAAACATGTATTTCAATAATGGAAACAAGAACCTCACCTACTTCAACATAAGGGGCGTGTTCCCAACAGCTGAAGAGTTATATCTGAAGGGGGAAGGTATTTTCTACCTTGACCCTGAGACACAATACGTGTACTTCAATGAAAGCAAGGCACCCAAGACAAGCGAAAGGCTTCAGAAGCCTGTCAGTGTGGATTGGAAGAAATAGTTCCAAGGAAGCAAGAATGGACCAAGGCAAGGGGCAGTCACTCAATCTTCTCCTTGCCTCTGGTTTGCGGCATATATCAGATGGGTATAAGTCTAACGAAAATACATAGTTAAAAGACAAGGGGGCAATGATCTTAAGAGTAAGCTGGACGCCTATGCTCTTAAGGGAACCGGGGCGTAACCGACCATCTAAGGTCGGTTTTTTGTTGTTTTGTATTATGGAGGCGATGAATATATGAAGAGAAAATTTTTACCTATCATAATGATATTGGTATTACTTATAGGGTTGCCAGTTCAGGCATCGGCGGCGAGACCGGATATGGATGAAGGACTTAAATACTTGAATATAGGAGATTCAATAGCAGTTGGACTTAGTGCAGACCCTGGAATGAGTTACTTCGAACTTTATGCAGCCTATCTTGAGGATAGCTTTGGACTTGACGGAAACTGGCCATATCCAGGAGCTGGCGGAGCATATAATGCAGGCGTTGAAGGACTGGACAGCATGGAGCTGCTGAAGGGATTGCAGGATAGTCCTCAGCTTAAAGGTCTTGTAATGCAGGCCGATGTTATTACCATAAGCATCGGAGGCAATAACATGCTGACACCAGTTATTGGTGCAGTGGCTGAGTTGTATGATGTTGATCCATTAGATTATGATACATCAGAGGAGTTTATGCAGGCTCTTCTATATACAATTGGTTATCAAGGCGAGATGTCATGGAATATTAAGCTTGCAGCATTCACAGAATCAGCCTTAAGCTCTGAACCGGGAAGTCTGGGCTGGATGCTTGAAGCAAGAACCGCCCAATTCCTATCAGACTGGCCAGATATTCTGGATGAAATTGAAAATATAAACCCGGATGCCCAGATTATAGCCATGACCCTTTACAACCCAATCGAAAAGGATGACAACAAGGCACTCTATGACAGATATGAAGAGCTTGTCAGACCAATGAACATGGCAATGATGAGAACCCAGAACAGGGTAACCCTGGCCAGGGTAGAGAAGGCGTCTTCCAAGGAAGCTGATGCTGTGGCCTTTAAGCTCACATGGACCAATCAAATGCCACCAGTATTGATTGACCCACATCCAACAACACTGGGTCACGGAATAATCTTTGATGCACTAATGAAAACCAGAAATCCAAGATCATTCTAGCTATGATATTGATATTTAAACCCCTTGTCATTTAACTTTAATGCGTCAGCCAAAATTTGGTTGGCGTATTATATTTATGCAGATAAAGTGGTATAATCATATTTAATATTTACTGAGATTCTCGAAAGGAGTGTAGAAATTTGGCTATAGAAAAGGTTTCAATTGTGGGAATGGGGTCCCTTGGACTGATATTTGGCAGCCTTCTTATGGATAGGCTAGGAAGGGAAAATGTTCAATTTGTAATGGATGAAAAGAGGCTCAAGAGGTACTCAGGAGTGGAGAGGCTCATCAACGGAAAGAGGTATGACTTTAATCTGGCTTCTGGAAATGAGGAAGGTGAGCCTGCCGACCTTCTCATATTCGCAGTTAAGTCAACAGGCCTTGAGGAGGCAATCCAGACAGTAAGGAACAGGGTATCCGGGGATACAATAATCATTTCGCTTCTAAACGGTATTACAAGCGAAAAGATCATAGGTGAAGCCTTTGGTGAGGAAAAGGTGCTTTACACCATAGCAGAGGGGATGGACCCCATCAGAAGCGGACATAATCTTGACTACACAAAAATGGGTTTGGTCCGGATAGGAATAGACCAGGAGACGGAAGGGAAAAAGAGAAAGCTTAAGGAGGTTCTTGAGCTTTTTGATAGGACGGGATTCCCCTATATCCTTGAAGATGATGTTATGCAGAGACTATGGAGCAAGTTCATGCTCAATGTAGGTGTAAACCAGGTGCTTATGATCCATGAGGGAAACTACGATACAATCCAGAAACCCGGACCGGCAAGAGAAATGATGATCGCTGCCATGAGGGAGGTTGTCCAGCTAGCAGAAAAGGAGAGCATTAGAATCACGGAAGAGGACATCAATTATTACGTATCCCTGATTGATTCCCTGAACCCTGAGGGGATGCCTTCAATGAGGTTTGACGGGCTGAACAGGATAAAATCAGAGGTTGAGCTGTTTTCCGGAATGGTTCTGGAGCTGGGGAAAAAGCACGGTGTTCCCACTCCAATCAATGAGGAAATCTACAACAGGATAAGGGAAATTGAATCTAAATATTAAGATTTTGAGAAAAACGTCAATGGGAAAATCATTGGCGTTTTTCTTTGAAGAATTTCACCCAAAAGGATTGACAAGTATGAGACAAGGGAGTAACATATACATATACTCATAAGTGCATATGAGAATATGACTCTTGAAAGGAGACAATTATGGATCAACTTACCAACCTTTTTAAGGTCCTGTCAGACGGGACAAGACTTAGAGTTGTTGTTCTTCTTCACAAGGAAGAGCTTTGTGTATGCGAGCTTGTTGGGGTTCTTGACATGTCCCAGCCCAAGATATCAAAAAGCCTTTCCAAATTAAGGGACCTGAATCTGGTCCAGGACGAACGAAAGGAAAAGTTTGTCTTTTACAGTCTGAAGAAGGACAATGAAATACTCAATGGGATAATTGAAGGGATTCTGGAAAATGTTCATGACTATCCCCAGGTGCAGGAGGATATTAAAAGACTTTCCGAAAAGGAAAAGTACCTGGATCAGTGTAATCCCATATCAATACTAGAATAGACAGAGGAGTGATAAAATGGCAATTTTCAGTTGGCTTAACAGCCAGTTGTTGAAAATGGAGTGGCTGTACAACCTTGTAGAACTGCTTGTAGAGAATGTGTTCGGAATGGACATAAACGAAAGAATAGGTGGAAGTGTACATTTCTTCATCTACGATGTGGTAAAGATATTTATCTTGCTATCATTTCTTATTTTCACAATTTCATATATCCAAAGCTTCTTTCCACCGGAAAGGACCAGAAAAATCCTTGGAAGGTACAAGGGAATCACTGCAAACATCCTTGGAGCACTTTTAGGAACAGTGACGCCATTTTGCTCCTGTTCATCGATCCCATTGTTCATCGGATTTACCAGCGCTGGACTTCCCATAGGAGTCACCTTCTCATTCCTTATATCATCCCCGCTTGTTGACCTTGCATCGGTACTGCTCCTTGCAAGTATATTCAACTGGAGAATAGCCATAGCATATGTTGTGGTGGGACTGATACTTGCAGTTATCGGTGGCTCCATCATAAGCATAGCAAAGCTTGAAAAGTATGTTGAACCCTTTGTATTTGGAAATCAGATGGCCAACGGAGAGCAGGATGAGCTAACAACCAGGGACAGACTTGTATTTGCAAAGGACCAGGTCCTAGACATCATCAACAAGGTTTGGCTCTACATCCTTATAGGAGTTGGAATAGGTGCCCTTATCCACAACTGGATACCTGAGAGCGTCATTTCAGCCATACTTGGCCAGGACAAGTGGTATTCCGTTGTACTTGCAACTTTTGTGGGAGTGCCAATGTATGCTGACATATTCGGTACACTTCCCATAGCAGAGGCTCTTGTCACAAAGGGAGTTGGCATCGGAACGGCACTTTCATTTATGATGGCTGTTACAGCACTTTCACTTCCTTCCATGATTTTGCTTAAGAAGGTTGTAAAAACTAAGCTGCTGGTCATATTTGCAGGCATAGTAACTCTTGGAATACTCATAATAGGATACGGCTTCAACGCCCTGGGGCACTTGTTTATTTAGAATTGTATCCACAATTCTCAACAATTAGCTATGAAGCCCAATAAATCAGGGGTATAAATCAAGTAGAACAGCATGAATAAAAGTAGATCCTGTTACTTAAAAGCCTTTATGGGGAGGGGTTAAAATGTTTGAGAAGATAATCATATCCTCGGAGCCATCCTCTGAGAAGAATGATCTAACTGAATGCATGAAGGGATTTAGAAGACTTGGGGCAAAGGAATGCCTGCTTTTGTACTGTCTTGACCCTTATGAAGGAGGAGCCAAGGTTTCTTCATTCTATCAGAAGACCCTGGAGAAATATTCCGAAAAACAGACGGTAATACTTGAAGGTCTGGGATATAAGGTGGAGACGAAGGTTGAGATTGGAGAGCCTGACGATGAGGTAAACAGGCTTGCGAGGGATAAGGGCTATTCCCTGGCTGCAGTTGGCGGAACTACACATTCCATACTGTGGGAGAAATTCCTGAGTGGCATGGAGTACAAGATAATACGTCATTCCAAAATACCAACCCTTGTTGTCAGGATAACGGAATTACACGATGATGAGCACCTTGTGGAGAAGTGCGACATAACAGACCACATCCTCTTCCCAACGGACTTTTCAAAGAACTCCATGAGGGCCTTTGACCTTATCCTTGAAATGGTAAAGGCAGGAGTTAAAAATGTCAGCATCCTACATGTGGCAGAAAAGAATACAGGGGATGAAGTCACAGGAGATATTATGGACAGGCTTCAGGAACTGGAAGCAGAGCTTGTTAAGGCTGGAGTGGAAAAGGTCCAGGTGGAAATACTCTTCGGGGAGCCATCGGATGAAATCATAAGCTATGCCAAGGAGTCAGACACAACACTAGTGGTCATGGGAACCCAGGGAAGAGGCTTTCTCCAGGAGATATTCATCGGTAGCGTAAGCCATGACATGGTCCGGAAATCACCGGTTTCAGTGCTGCTGGTTCCAGCTGAAAGATAAATCGTATTAAATAATATAAATAAATTCAAGGAGGAATATTTTATGATAATAAAGGTTTTGGGAACAGGCTGCAAAAAGTGCCAGAAAACTGAGGAGAACGCAAGAGAGGCAGTAAAGGCTCTTGGAATCGATGCAACAATCGAGAAGGTGGAGGACGTTCAGGGAATCATGTCCTACGGGGTAATGGCAACCCCTGCCCTTGTAATTGACGAGCAGGTAAAGGTAAAGGGCAAGGTTCCTTCAGTTGAAGATATAAAGAAGATGCTGTAGCAAATGTCTCCAGGGACATTGTCCCTGGAGAATAAATATGTATTGACAGCACTATTTTTTTAATGTAGTATATGAGTGAAATCAAATATACTCATATAAGAGGTGAAAGAATTGGATGATTTATTTAAGGCTTTAGGAGATGAGAACAGACTCAGGATACTTAACCTGCTTTTCCATTACGAGCTTTGTGTCTGTGAATTCGAGGTGATTCTTGACCTTACCCAGTCCAATGTCTCCAGACATCTTGGAAAGCTGAAATCAAATGATATCATAACCGGCTACAAGGATGCCCAGTGGATTCACTACAGGATCAGCGACCAGTTCAAGAAGGAAAACAGGATGCTTATGGAATACCTCCAGAACAAGTTTGGTTCCGAGGGAGTTTTCATTGAAGACCTTAAAAAATGTAGTGCGTATGTGGAAAGTCCATATACATGTCAGACCATAAACAATGAAAGGGAACTTGTCCTTTCACTGTTTGAACTGCAATAATCAATATATTCTTATGGAGGCGATGAAATGACAAAACAAGACCTGTCCGGCATTAGTTTTTTTGAGAAATACCTTACAGTATGGGTAGCCCTTTGTATGGCAGTCGGTGTGGCAATCGGTGTATACCTGCCAGGGATACCGGAATTCCTAAGCAGATTCGAATACTACAGTGTATCAATTCCAGTGGCCATACTTATCTGGCTGATGATCTACCCGATGATGCTAAAGGTTGACTTCAAGAGCGTAAAGCAGGTTGGGGAGAACCCCAAGGGACTTATTGTAACATGGGTAACAAACTGGCTGATAAAGCC
>Ga0334892_1002266_pt1 | contig 14062 bp, 19 predicted proteins | sample GraSluR3_MG_4_FD_207213 | JGI IMG/M metagenome (GOLD analysis project Ga0334892, IMG submission 207213) | Sludge microbial communities from methane-producing bioreactor in Wageningen University, Netherlands - Granular Sludge_15_04-R3 | ecosystem: Engineered > Bioreactor > Anaerobic >...
TTTGCGCTGACAATGCCGGTTCAATTGCCACTTCCGCAACGAGACGAGGTGGAATCGCAAGGATCACGTCATCCGTGTGATGCACCGAACCATTTTGAAACGTCAGTTGGACTCGGTCCGACTGTCGGTCAATGGACGTGAGGCGATGCCCAAGCCGAACGATGTCATCGGGCAACTTCGCATGCAGAGCTTCCACCAGACTCGTCATCCCACCGACTAAACGCTTAGATAAGACGATGCTTTCTTCCGGTAACACATGTCGTTCCGGTGCGGTCGTCGTTTGACGTTCGAGCACCATGTGTCCTGTCGTATGTTGAACGAATGACTCGAGTCCAAGTGTATCCACGAGTTCAGAGATGGTCTTCTCCGTATCCGGCCAATACCACGTCGGTCCGAGGTCATAGCCGTCCCTCGTCAAAATACGACCACCAATACGATCACGTGCCTCAAAGATGGTGACGTCATATCCTTTTTGATGAAGTTGGGTCGCAGCATAAAGCCCGCTGACACCAGCTCCAATGATGGCGATTGATTTCATTGTAAATTCTCCTTTGTCGTCCGTCTCTCCTCGATTATACTGAGTTAGATGATTGTATCTGTTCTAGAAAGGACGACATCAATTGAAAAATATGTTCTATTATCTCTTATTCCCTTATATCGTATTGATGCGCATCCTGTACCGATTTATTCGGACAGAGAATGGGATGACTTGGGCGATGTGTCTTGTCTCATACCCCCTCTGGTCTCTATTTTTATTCGACATCATTCAATGGTCGATTTTAGTCGAGTCTGTGATCGTCTTTTACGTAACAAGCGCTCTATATGTACCACATTTCTTCTTTGACACGGATGTGAAACGAAGACGGCCAAATGGTTACATCCCAATTGAGGAACGGCATCATTAAATCCAATCTATTTCATTCAAATAGTCTAGAAGCTGTTGATTTGTGATGTCATCTTGTCTCAACAGTGCTTCTCCTTGCGCTACTCGCTGATCTTCCGGGAAATAGAGTTGTAGAATCGCCAAGCACGCTTCTACAGTCGTCGCAAAACTCTCATCTTTTACGTTGATTGTTAAATACCAACCTCGGATGACGCGCTTCACGATAGAACGCTTCTCCAGATGTGACATCTGTCCACGAAACAATTTCGACTTGGCTGCTTCAATCGAAGAAACCAAGTCCTGGTTCAACGCCTCACTCACACGATCATCCGGCTTCATGCGTGGGAATCGAGTCGAGACATCTTCCCCGTCCACACACGTACAGAGATGTCGTAACCAAAAGCCCCATTCAAAACGGTTCGCCGGATCCAGTGCCACATCCAAACGTCCAATATCATAATCGATTTTGATGACTTCCGGATGTTCCGTTAGCAATTGCTCCGTCTGCTCCACCAATTCTGTCGTATCGACGTCCTCATGCACGAGCACCGTCAAATCTAGATCCGATTGCCCAGCAACGGCCGTCCCGCGCCCGATACTTCCATAAAGGTATATGCTATGTAGCTGTTCATCGAACACTTCTTTCACCAATTCGATTGCTTTGAAAAGGACACTTTCAAACTCAGGCTGCACATGACGGATGGACGTTTGGTTGATGACGTACCCCGCCTCGTCCGTACCAAGTCGGGTCGGCTTGTTCATGACACACCTTGTTCAATGAACGCTTGGACATCAAGCACTTGGTGAAGATGAATCTGGTCGACGATATAGTAATATTTCGTATTCGTTTCAGGATACTCCTCAACGATCGCTTCACACCATTCACGGTCGAACATCTTTTCCCACGATGCACGGAGTTCTTCCTCGTCCTCTGCCTCACGGTCTTCAAAAGAGAGGAACCATCGATTTAAGGCGAACATCCAATAACCTGCTTCCAATTCTAAAACGACCTCATCAGGTAGCTCGACGGTCAATAGGACACCCGGCTCCCCAACCTCTAAAAAACCACCACGTGCGACATTTGGTGGAGTATCAATAAGCCAAACGGGATCATTCCCATTCAGTAATCGTTTCGTGCGTTGCTCATATTGGTCAACCAACCAATCGTAGGCAGATCGATGATTGGCATCTTCCTCATCTTTAAGCATACCGTAGTTCGGGTCACCGAATAAAAAGCCATTCTTCTTAGCGGCTTCCCACGCACCTGCATGTTGATATGTATAATAAATTGCCATTTAATCGACTCCTTTTAAGTCTCTGTATTCAGTGTAACGAGAATATAGGATACAATGCCAGTGACAGTCTTTTAATTTGGTTGTATTTGGAAGTATAATGAAGACGTAGAAAGGGAGGCATGTCTATATGAACGTCATCATGGTTTCATTATTCGGACTCATCTTCACGGTGTTGCCAATTGCCGTACTAATCATCGGTATGTTGTGGATTCGTAATGTCGTCGTACGTTCTGAGAAACGAGCAGACGAGCAACTCTTTATGGAACGTGAACGCTCGAAACAGATACAAGTATTGATCGAACGTCTCGACCACATCGAACAACAATTAGATTCGAACGCAAAACGCAGCTGACTTAAGTTAGCTGCGTTTCGTCTGATCACACTTTCCATTCAAATGGTTTAGACCGAATGAGTCCGAGCTTATGCCCGATTCGCCATCCCATCCCTCTCACTCGGTCTAATAAACTATCGCCTCGACCGACAAAAGGCATAACGGCTCGAACTTGAGTTAAATCAATTCGGTGGATGACGTGTTGATATACCAATTCGACATTAGGTTGATCCGCGACAGACGCTTCGCACCATGCTTTGTCAAAGATACGTTCCCACGATTGACGCACGAACCGTTCGTCCGGTTCGTCTTCTCGGTCATATTCTTCTAACGTCTCATACAATGGAAAGTTACTAAGCACATGATGCCAATACGAAAACTCGGATGCCAACACTTCTTCATCGGGTATCTCAACAGTCAAGACGACACCTCGGTTCCCCTCACCAATATGTCCTCCCCGTCCCAAATCGGGAAACTCGTCCCAACACCAGATTGGATAGTTCCCATTTAATGAGATACCGATACGCTTCTCGTATTGTTCGACCATCCAATCATAGGCAGGCTTGAACTCTTCCAACCCGTCTTCACTGAACAACGCATATTCTCCACTCGCTTCAAGATATCCTTTCCTCAAAGCTTGTTGCCATACTTCTTCTCGTTGATGTGTGTAGTAGATGCCCATGACCTTTCAATCCTTTCATCGTTACTCTTCGGCTAGTTTAAAAGATTTCAGCAGAAGAACTACGATAAAAAAATAACCCGGTCATATTATATGATGGGTCTGAATGATACGGGTGAAGATAGATTTATCAAAGATGAGGGACGACCGTATTCCATCAACTCATCGATGAACGTCTCTAATGTGCGTACGTTCTCCGTCACCACTTTGACGAGGTAACTATACTGCCCGGCTAGACGATGACATTCGATGACAGACGGCTGTTGACGACAAAATTCACGGAACGCCTCACAACGATGGGTGTCATAAAGAATAAAGGCGGTTACGTGTTTGTCCATCTTTTCGGGATTGATGACGGCCCGATAGCCTGTGATGACTCCACGTTCTTCGAGTCGCTTCACCCGTTCGGTCGCAGCAGGCGTAGACAATCCAATCTGTCGTCCTAATTCGGTCATCGAGATTCGGGCTTGTTGTTGCATCAATTCAACAATATGGCGGTCTATTTCATCCATTTGGCATTCACCTTTCAAAATAAAGTGAAACGGTACATAATCCGTTCTTTCTTAAGTCATTCGCTGAAACTTCCGTCAAACCTCTATGTATCTATATTCCTCGGTTGCATACACTTGAAGTAACCAATTCAAGGGGGAATCAACATGCAAACGACAGTCGTTCCATTACTCATCATCGATGTCCAACAAGCCTTTCATGATCCAAGCTGGGGCAACCGCAACAATCCACAATGTGAAGAGAATATCGCGCGGTTGATTGAGACATGGGAAGAACAAGACCAACCGATCATCTACGTCCAACATGTCACGAACGTTCCAACCTCACTCTTCTATTTCAAAAAAGACGGTCATTTGTTCCAAGACTTCATTCAACCTCGTGAACAAGATGTCATCCTGACGAAACAGGTGAATAGCGCCTTCATCGGAACGGACCTACAGGAACGACTTGAATCACTTGGTGCGACACAGATGGTCATCACCGGATTAATCACGAACCATTGTGTCGAGACGACCGCACGGATGGCAGGAAACTTAGGCTTCAACCCAATCGTCGTCTCTGATGCGACGGCGACGTTCGACCGTCAATCAATCAGTGGGGCATGGATTCCCGCAACGGTCATCCATGATGTGTCGCTCGCTAGTTTGAATGAAGAATTTGCATCGATTCAAACGACGGAAGCAATGCTTCATTTCATTCAACAAAAAGAAGTACAGCCCTTCTCATGAAGGCTGTACTTCTTTGATGTCATCTGAAGCGCATAAAGCGAACGCCTCAGGTATTCTTATCGATGTCGTGTAAAACAAATCAGACGGCGGTCTACGTATAGAAGGTTATATGTCGTTCAAGTAATGACGCATGACCTTCTTCTATTCCAATATGTTTCGAGTGCTTTCAATCAAAATGACCGACTTTCCCCCGACTGTATAATCGGTGGGTCACATGAGACGCATCGACTTGCTTCAATTTGCGGTCAAGATTCGAGGATGCAACGATTCCAAATAAAACGAGACTACAAGCCAACAGCAATCCCGAAGTGTACCCTTCTATAAACAAAATCATCATACTCAATAATGTAAATAGTACAATCATTCCAAGACCTATCGCACACTCATACCAGACGAGCCGTCGATATCGTACACTTTTGTTAAATGTCAAAAGAACATTCGTCCGAAACACAAGCTTGATACACGCCGTGACAGGAAATAAGATGATGAACCAATTCATTTCGGCTAATCGCTGATAACCATTCCAGTAAAACAAGGCACCGCTCAAAGTAATCAACAGTCCTACTTGAATTGCAAGACGGGTCGAGCGTTTTGCAGATACGTACATATGATTGAAGCGTTGTTTCGTTTCACTCATCCACTCACCTCACGACATGACTTTTCGTTTCATCTGTTTCCAGTGTACAAACGCATTCGCAAACCAGATGATCGCCAACAGCGGAAACATGACGTTCATCCAGTTCGAACGTTCTATGTAGAACAAAGGAATCGCAAGAAAGAGAGCCAAACTCAATATACCTGCTCCGAGATACATGAAAAATAGTAATCGGTGATTCGATTTCATCGTGAATCCTCTGTATTCAAAACCGGATACTTCACTGCGTTTTTCTCGAGCTTGTCTTCAATTGCTTTCGAGACATCGATTCCAGCAGCGTGAGCGAACGTCAGCGCATAAATCAACACATCGGCAAGTTCCTCTTCCATCTCTGTCTTTTTCGTCTCAAGTGCTTCTTCACTCGAGATCAACTGGAATACCTCAAGTAACTCACTCGCCTCGAGCGACAGGGAAAGTGCCAAGTCTTTCGGGTTATGATGGAACGCCCAGTCGCGCTCATCTCGAAATTCAATTACTTTATCCATTAATCGTTGTACTTCGTTCATATACTCCACATCCTCACTTTTCATATTTAATCATGTTCCCCACAGTAAAAACTCCACGTCTTACATACTCTTGAATCAATCGAATGGAAACCTCTTCTGATAACTCCTCTAATTCAAGCACTTGTTTCAATTCTTCATGAAATGAAATCAGCGTCGGTATTTTGTTTTCAAACTTATACGCCTTCTCGAGTCGAATCAGAAAAAATGAAACATCATGTCTCTTTTCGATTGGTAAGTCATGCTTTAATAAGACATATTCTAATTCAGTATTTAACTGATTATGTAGTGTTGAATCTTGCTCAATCACTTTAAGTAGAAGGGATTGAAGCATTTCAACTTGAAATTCTAACTCGAACATACGTGTCTGCATCTCTTCGAATTGCTTATCCATTAAATGAGTCACTTCCCTTCACTAATTCGTCATGTATCTTATTTTACCAAAAGATGTAACTTTCATGTGTAATCATCTTCCTCTTAAGCCCTTCTCTGTAAAATGTTATACTCCAACTAAAAAGGGAGGGATTCGGTGCTTACTTTCCAAAACGTCTCGGTGCGCCAACAAGACACACTCATTCTCGAAAACATTTCATTTACGATCCAACCCGGTGAGTTGGCAGCTATCCACTGTGGCGTCATTTCCCGAGAAATCATCTTCGGTCTCATCAGTCAGGAAATCATGACATTTACCGGGAACATCAACCATGCTTCAACGCTGTCCCTCTTCTCCATCCGGGACGGTTTATACGATCGACTCACCATCGAGGAGTATTTACGCTTCACCAAGCGTCTTTATGATTCATCCGAATCAGTCGAATCGGTGATGCAGCAACTCCAACTCACGACTTATCGCAAGCAACGCCTCCACCGTCTCAACCGTTCCCTTGTCAGACGCACACAGTACGCCGCGCTGCTTCTCCAGGACCGTGACCTGTATGTGTTTGAAGAACCGGACCAAGACGTGGACCAAGAGACACGCCACCTTTTACGCGATGCGTTACAGACATTGACGTCGAGACAAAAAGCCGTCCTCGTATTGACGAGCAACATAGAGAGTGCGCTCTTCATGACATCGACCGTTTATCGGATCGATCATCGTCACTTGCGCCTGTTAGATGTAGAACCGGAAGAAGGGGATGAAACAGACATCTCATCTGAGGTCATCCATGTCCGTTTCGAGAAAATCCCGACGAAAGTGAATGAAAAAATCATTTTACTCGATCCGCCTGAAATCGACTTCATCGAAAGTCAGGACGGACAGTCGATTTTACATAGTCAATCGGATCAGTTCCCGAGCGTCTTCACGATGAACGAGCTCGAGACGCGTTTGACTCCGTACGGTTTCTTCCGCTGCCATCGGTCATATCTCGTGAACTTACAACGTGTCCGTGAAGTCATCACCTATACGAAAAATAGCTTCAGTCTCGTCTTGGATGATTCAGAGAAGACAACGATTCCGTTATCCAAGACAAAAATGGCAGAATTGAAGACGATGATGGGGCTCAAATAGTCTCCATTCACAGTTCTATTCGCTTCATTCAACTCCTGATAAGCACCATTTATCCCCATTTTAGTGCGGCCTTCCCCTATTCCTTATACGATAGAGGCAAGCAAGACGACATCGACAAGGAGGAACGGGAATGGAACCAATCATTCAAGTGAACGGGTTAAAGAAATTGTTTGGGAACGAGGAAGCGTTACATGATGTGACGTTTACAGTTGGAAAAGGAGAAGTGTTCGGCTTCTTGGGACCGAGTGGTTCTGGAAAAACGACAACGATAAAAATTTTGACGTCACAACTCGCACAGACAGCCGGGGATGCCACCGTCTTCGGCGTACCGGTCGCTGATTTGAAACAAGAACAGTACCGTAAACGCATCGGCGTGTTGACGGACAATAGTGGTCTTTATACACGACTTTCTATAGAAGAGAACCTGAGCTTATATTGTGACCTCTATAATGAACCAAAGACTCGGATCGATGAGGTATTGAACATGGTCAACCTCAGCGGGGAACGGAAGAAGCGCATCGACAAACTCTCTAGAGGGATGTTGCAACGGGTGACGCTCGCACGTGCCCTTCTTCATGAGCCAGAGTTACTGTTTCTAGATGAACCGACATCGGCTCTCGACCCGGTCAACTCTCGACATATCTATAAAGGGATTGAACGGTTGAAGGCAAACGGAACGACCATCTTTCTGACGACACACGATATGCAGGAAGCCGAAGAGCTGTGTGATCGTGTCGCTTTCTTACATCAAGGGTCGATTCAACTGCTCGATGCCCCGAACGTATTGCGCAGGAAATATGCGACTGGTTCGATGCGAGTCGAATTGAACAACGGTCAGACGCATGAAGTGACACAAACCGACGAAGGCGCGGACTGGCTCCATAAACAGATGCGTGCTAAAAATATAGCATCGATCCATTCCAATGAGCCGACACTCGGCGACATCTTTATCGAAGTGACAGGGAGGAAATTATCATGACTTTTTCATTGAAACGCGCACTTGCCATTTTCCAAAAAGACTACAAGGATTTGTCACGAAACTTATTCGTCTCGTCAACCTTGGTCATGCCGCTCTTCTTCGCTGTCTTTTATTCGCGAATCGGTGAAGGCGGCGTCGATATCACGTACTTCGTCATCAACATCACGTTCAGCCTCGTTGCAATCTTTGTGCAGTGTGCATTGATTGCCGAAGAGAAAGAGAAGAACACGCTTCGCGGGCTCATGTTGTCCCCGGCGAGTACGCTCGACATCTTGCTCGGAAAGAGCGCTCTCACATTCGTGACGACGATGATCCTCATCGTAGCCTCGTCATTTTTGATGGATTATGCTCCACAAAATCTGGCTATGATCGCTCTCGCGCTCATCGTCTCGACATTCTTTTATATCGGGATCGGAACGATGTTCGGCTTGATGTCGAAGACGGTCATGGAAGCTTCATTGATTGTCATGTTGCCGTTCTTTTTCTTCTCGTTCTCACCGATGTTGTTGCCACTACAAGACCGTTTCGCTATCATCGGAGTGCTTGAGTATTTACCGAACGTGCTTTTGATTGATGTGGCTCATCAAGTGGAAGACGGTGCGAACTTCGGTGCCGTCGGGCTAGAGCTTGGATTGCTGACGGCATGGGCGCTTGCAGCATTCGTCGGTAGCGTCGTGATGTATAACCGGAAACAGACGGACTAAAAATGAAATTATTAATCATTCTTCGTGCGTTTTTAAGTCCACATTATGAAAGAGATGTATTAATAATTTCACAAATATTATGTAATTAACGACGCAACAAGCGAAAGTTAAAGAGAGTTCTAACACTTTAATATTAGCAATATTACTTTAATTCACGTAAATGAAAATTCACCCAAATAACCAGATATAATTCTTTGCGATTTATTGACATACATTTACATTTATCAATTGAATCAACGTTGTTAATATGAGATAATTTTTTAAAAAGCGAAACAGGTGATTACTATGTCAATAAGAAATATTCGTTTTGTACTTTTTAACGATTTCAAACATTTAAATCCAGATCCCGAATTAATATTTGAAATGCATAAACAATTTTTAAGTAATGGTGTACAAGTGATTCCTGGCACATTTCAACAAATGAACCCTCAACATGGATTGAAGACTTATGAACGCATATTATTTAATAATTCTAAAGAAAATGTAACAATTCAAATTGGAATTGAAGCTCTTGAAATTAGTAAAGTAATTAATTCCAAAAAGCACTATGTATTTGAAAACGAGACCGATGAATTCCTTACTTATCTAAAAAAAGTTATTACTTCTCTACATCCTTTTCTAACTTCTGCCCAGCCAGCAAAACGTTGCTCTTTAATTGTTGACAACATTTATATAGAAGCACCTTTAAAAGATTTAAGCGATATTTACAAAACCTTTAATAATACAATTGATAATTATTCCGAAGAAGAAACATTCGAATGGAATACTAGAGCTGTTAAAAAAATAGAAACTGAAATTTCAAATTACCAAGAGGTTCTTAATTTTGTTACAGAAATTATGCGTACAAGCGGACAAATTAATCAATCGGGTAATATCGAAGAAATTGATACAATCCAAACTCGTATCGATTTCAATACTATAGACACTAATAAAAATGCTCGTATTAACGATGAATTTATTTTCGAGTTTTTGGATTTAGCTAACAGAGAGATTTTTTCCAAGTTATCTGAACTGGAGGTGAAAATTCTTGAACGAAACTGAACTTCAAGGATTATCCCGTTTAAACCCAAGCGATTCTAAACTAATCGAAAACTTTAAAATAACTTTTTCTCCGGATTCCTCGAACATTTTTTTTAAGGATAGTATCTTTAATTCTCAAAAAGAACTTAAAAATGATATATTTGTAAAAAAGAGAAATGTTAGCCAATCAATAATTTTCCAAAGACAAGCTATTAATTTATTGAAAAATGAAAATATAATTGTAGGGTATACTTCAGCTAGTGAACTATACTTGGAAGAATTGTTATTGCAAGACATAACACAATTAAAAGAAGTGTTAAACTCAGTATATACTGCTATTTTTTCAAATCCTGAATTGCTTCAAAAATTTATTGAAGTAATTTCTAATTTAGATTATGAAAGCTTGTATCCTACCAATACCATTTTGGCGTTGGGGGTAATAAATCATACAGACGTTGGAGTTCAGGAAGCTGCTTTAGCAGCTTTTGAAAAATGGGATGATAAAAGAAACTTGTCATTTTTATATAACATTAACTACGCCACTCCGTGGCTAAAAGATTATGCAGATGACGTTATAAATTATTTAGAAAGTTGCTGATAAGTATGGGTTTATTCGTCAGAATGATCGAGCGACAAAAATGGGAAAAGGTCAATCTAAGTGAATTAGGTTATGCTAAAACCCCGAGCGATACAATAACCTCCGAATTGAGAACACACTCTAATACTTTATCTTTATGGTTTATAGAAAATATTAATCTACTTTCAAATGCAATACTAGCTATAGCATTGATGCGAAATAAAATCACTCGTCTGGATATAATTATTTTGGATGCTGATGAAATTACTTCTAAAGACCTAAAAATTGTACATTCTCCACAAAATGGTTTTTCTCCTTTTGATGATTTTAATAATTTTCATTACGATATTGTAGAGATGGATTATGAAAAATTAGGAGTTTTTAGCGACTTGGTAATTTCAAATATAGAAAACAAAACGAAATGTTTCCGCTATAATAAAGGAGATATTGGTAAAATTTTAAACGAAGGTTACCAAAACGGATTTTTTAATTTGGATGAGATTCAAATATCACTGAAAAAAGAATTAGAAAAGCTTATATAAAAACAAAGATGCCAAGACATAACTAGCCAAATCAAAAAATCATTAAAGAAAAGGTTCTAGCCATCGACTTTCGATGCCTAGAACCCTTTTTTCTGTTATTGGTAATGTCTTACTTATCGAAAAAAACCACCCACCAGCTTTCGCTGATGAATGGTTCCTGTGAAGGCATATGACTTACATCATGCCGCCCATTCCACCCATGCCGCCCATGTCAGGCATTGCAGGAGCGTCTTTTTCTGGCTTGTCTGCGATGACGGCTTCCGTTGTGAGGAACATCGCTGAAACAGATGCTGCGTTTTGGAGTGCTGAACGCGTCACTTTCGCCGGGTCGACGATCCCGTGTGCGATCATATCGACGTATTCGCCAGTAGCCGCGTTGTAGCCGACACCGACTGACTCGTTCTTGAGTTTCTCGACGATGACCGAACCTTCTTCCCCCGCGTTTTCCGCGATTTGACGGACCGGTGCTTCGAGGGCACGAAGGACGAGTTTGACACCTGTCGCTTCGTCCGCTGTCACTTCTGCAAGGAGCGCACGAACAGCCGGGATGACGTTGATGAGTGATGTACCACCACCCGCCACGATTCCTTCTTCAACGGCCGCGCGTGTCGCGTTGAGTGCGTCTTCGATGCGGAGTTTACGCTCTTTGAGTTCTGTCTCTGTCGCTGCACCGACTTTGACGACGGCTACGCCACCTGCGAGTTTCGCGAGACGCTCTTGGAGTTTTTCACGGTCGAAGTCAGACGTTGTCTCTTCGATTTGGTTACGGATCGTTTGAACGCGTGCTTTAATCGCGTCTTCGTTCCCTGCACCTTCGACGACAGTCGTTGTGTCTTTTGTGACGACGACTTTCGATGCGCGACCGAGCATATCGAGTGATGCTGATTTGAGGTCAAGACCGAGGTCTTCTGTGATGACTTGACCACCCGTGAGTGTCGCGAGGTCTTCGAGCATCGCTTTACGACGGTCACCGAATCCTGGTGCTTTGACGGCTACCGCATTGAACGTACCACGAAGTTTGTTCAAGACGAGTGTCGCGAGTGCATCGCCTTCGATGTCTTCTGCGACAATCAAGATCGGCTTCCCTTGTTGCACGACTTGCTCGAGCACTGGGATGATTTCTTGAATGTTTGAGATCTTCTTGTCTGTAATCAAGATGTACGGGTTGTCGAGTGACGCTTCCATCTTGTCAGAGTCTGAGATCATGTATGGTGACAAGTATCCACGGTCGAACTGCATTCCTTCAACGACGTCGAGTTCTGTCGTGAAGCCACGTGATTCTTCGATTGTGATGACACCGTCGTTACCGACGCGCTCCATCGCTTCTGCGATCAATTCGCCAACTTCTTCGTCCGCTGCCGAGATAGCCGCAACTTGTGCGATCGCTTCTTTTGACTCGATTGGTTTCGAGATGGCTTTCAACTCTTCAAGCGCGCGTGTGACCGCTTTGTCGATCCCTTTACGAAGGATCATCGGGTTCGCGCCCGCTGTTACGTTCTTGAGCCCTTCACGAATCATCGCTTGTGCGAGGACTGTTGCTGTTGTCGTACCGTCCCCTGCGACTTCGTTCGTCTTCGACGCGACTTCCGCAACAAGTTTCGCGCCCATGTTTTCGAAGCGGTCTTCGAGTTCGATTTCTTTCGCGATTGTCACGCCATCGTTCGTGATGAGTGGTGAACCGAATTTCTTCTCGAGGACGACGTTACGTCCTTTTGGTCCAATCGTTACTTTGACTGCGTCAGCGAGTGCGTCGACGCCGCGAAGCATCGCGTGACGTGCATCTTCTGAGAATTTGATATCTTTTGCCATCGTTCATTTCCCCCTAAAAAAGTTTTTGAATAATGGTGCTTAGCCTACGATTGCGAGAATGTCGCTCTCGCGAACGATTAAGTACTCTTTTCCATCATGTTTCACTTCGGTACCTGCGTACTTCGAGTAGATGACCAAATCATTTTCTTTCACGTCGAGATCGATGCGCTTGCCTTCGTCCGTCACGCGGCCTGTACCGACTGCGACGACTTTCCCTTGTTGCGGCTTTTCTTTCGCGGTATCAGGAAGCACGATGCCCCCGATCGTCTTTTCTTCTTTCTCCACGACTTCGATGATGACACGATCGCCTAGTGGTTTTAACATGGAAAAACCCTCCTCCGAATATGAATGATGTAATGTGTATCGTAAGGTTTTAGCACTCAGTTAAAAGGAGTGCTAACACTGATTAGTGTAGTATGTGTCGATAAAAAAATCAAGTGGGATACATTAAAAAAATGCTCTTACTCGCGGTCAAGAGAACTTATTTGTTACAATGAGAAAAAGGTAGGTTCACTCTTATGATTAAGGACGTGTTGAATTGGCTACACTAAACTCAAACCAATCGATAAATACCCGTTTTTCAATGGCGCCTAACATTCGTCTCCGGCACCTCACCCCGATTTTACTATATGCGTTCGTCCAGCTATTCCCTCTCGTCCTCAGTGAAGTACGACCGGAATGGTTAACAGAAACGTTCGTCGGGCTCTGGCTCGCCATCGGATTCGGTGTGACGATTGTTCTGTCAATCTTGCTCATCTGGCCAGACTTGAAACAATACAAAGCGCAAGGCATCCAGTCGAACTTGAACGACACGGTCAAATGGATCGGGCTCGGGATTTTGATGCAATACGGGCTCGTCATCGTGGCGAACTTGATTGAGACGGCCATTACTGGCGACCTTGTCGAGTCGATGAACACACAAAATATTGCCGAGATGGTGGAAGTCATTCCACTTATGATTTTGCCGGTCGTCTTGCTTGGACCAATCATCGAAGAGATTCTTTTCCGTCATATCTTGTTCGGGAACTTGAACGCGCGCTTCGGTTTCTGGATTGCCTTTGGGGTCAGTTCGATTTTATTCGCACTCATCCACCAAGACAATCGGTTCCTCGTGTATATCGCGATGAGTTTCGCGTTCTCTTACGCGTATGCGAAGACAAGACGATTGATCGTTCCGATCGCCATCCACGCGTTTAACAACGCGCTCGTGATGCTCGTACTATTTTTAATGTAGAAATGAGGTGGCAGTTATGCCGCGACAATTAAAAGTGATGATGCTCTTCAGTCTATCGTTCGGTGTGTTGTTCACCGTCCTCGCGTACTTCTCGGTACAAGAG
>Ga0334892_1002267_pt1 | contig 14059 bp, 12 predicted proteins | sample GraSluR3_MG_4_FD_207213 | JGI IMG/M metagenome (GOLD analysis project Ga0334892, IMG submission 207213) | Sludge microbial communities from methane-producing bioreactor in Wageningen University, Netherlands - Granular Sludge_15_04-R3 | ecosystem: Engineered > Bioreactor > Anaerobic >...
AAAGAACGGATCTGGCAAAACAACCCTGATCAAGCATATCAATGGGCTTCTGCTGCCCACGCGCGGACGTGTCCTCGTGGACGGAATTGATACTCGACTTGATGAAAATCGTCCCAAGCTCCAAATAATGGTTGGGATGGTTTTTCAAAATCCAGCTGACCAAATCGTCGCTTCAACGGTTGAAGAGGATGTTGCTTTTGGATTGGAGAACCTCAACCTCCACACCACCGATATTCGAGTCAGGGTCGCAGAACGATTATCAGCAGTAGGATTGACGGATCAAGCGACTCGACCTCCCCATCTCCTTTCGGGTGGGCAGATTCAAAAGGTGGCATTGGCAGGTGTTCTTGCCCGCCAACCGCGAGTCATTCTATTTGATGAACCCACATCCATGCTGGATCCGCAAACGCGCAGTGCTTTCATGGTCCACCTGCAAGAATTGCACCGGTCTGGTATGACGATAATCTATATTACTCACCACATGGAAGAGACCGTTTTCGCTGATCAGGTTGTGGTGATGGATGCTGGCAAGATTGCTTACTCTGGTCCACCGAAAGAAATTTATTGGGATAAGCATAACCTATACGAATTTGGGTTAGATAAACCAGAAGCAGTTCGGCTCGCAGAGAAATTCATATCGTTCGGGTGGAAATTTGATCAGCCGATCCTATCCCCGGAAGATCTGATGTGCGCGCTTCCAAATTATTCTGGGAATCGTAAACAAAAAATCAATGAACAAGATGGTCTTGCTGATGATCTGAACATCCCACTTATCCAGATGAAGGATGTTCACTATACTTATCTTTCGGGTTCTCCTCTGGCTCAAAAGGCTTTAAATGGAGTTTACTTTTGTGTGCCCAAAGGCCAACTCCATGCGATCGCTGGGGCAAACGGCTCGGGGAAATCCACACTCCTTCAACACATAATCGGCATTTTACGTCCAGAGTCGGGCAAAATTAGGGTCGGTGAGTTTCTTATAGAAAATGCTCAAACATCATTAAAGGAGGTTATTCGAAAAGTCGGGCTTGTCTTCCAAAGCCCTGAAACTCAATTTTTTGAGGTCTTTGTTGGTGATGAAATCGCTTATGGACCTAAGCAATTCATGATGGAAGGACTGCGTGAACATGTTTCTCAAGCCATGCTGATGGTTGGTTTGGATTTTGTCGCATTCAAAGATCGTCGATTAGAGACATTGAGCGGTGGCGAGAAGCGGAAAGTTGCCTTGGCGTCCACACTGGTTCTTGACCAGGAAATTCTGCTTTTTGATGAACCTACTGCGGGAATGGACCCTCATGCCCGGGATGATATCTTAAAATTATTCAAAACATTGCAGGATCAGGGCAAGACGATTATCATCGCCAGCCATCGCATGGAAGAACTAGCACATGTCGCTGACCATCTCTCTCTGATGCAATCAGGTGTTGTCATCCACACCGGGGTTTTAAATTCTGTGATAGCAAATATCTCTGCGATCCAAAATGCTGGGTTAATGCCACCATTATCTGTCCAAGTTGCACAATCACTGGTTGACAAGGGTTGGCCTTTGAACGTAAAGGATGCTGTCACACCTGACCAATTGTTCTCCGCAATTCAAGAGGTTCATCCGTGAGCAACCGCTACGAATTCTTGGGTAGTACCGCTATTGGCCAGTATATTCCCCAGGAATCTTTCTTCCACCGTAGGGATCCACGCGCCCGACTTCTGGCATATTTTGCCCTTTTTCTTGGGATATCTTTCACGACCAGTTTTTATGGACTTGGAATTGGTTTCATTTGTATTCTCTTAACTTATATCATCGCTCAAATTCCAATAAAACCAGCCTTGAAGGGTATTAAACGCGCACTCCCCTTTTTAATCATCCTGGCGATGCTACAAATCGTTTTTTCTGTGCAGATAGACTCCGATCTAATTCTTTGGCATATTTTCGGAATTGCCATTACACAACGGGCGATGTTAAGTTCTGCTATGCTGGTAGCAAAATTTTCTGTGTTGATCCTGCTATTAAATGGGTTTACGATGACCCTATCCACAGCTCAAATCACAGCTGCCCTTTTTTATATTCTTAAACCAATAGAAAAGCTAAAATTTCCTCTCAATGATGTGACCATGGTTGTGCAAATTACATTGCGATATCTTCCTCTGATTGCACAAACAGCAGAAAAAATCGCCAAAGCCCAGGCTGCTCGGGGTGGAGACTGGGAGCAACGTGGGTTTAATCCAGTCCGACAGGCAAAGCGGGTGCTGCCATTGATCGTCCCGTTGATGGTCACCAGCCTGAAACGTGCTGAGACTATGGCATTGGCCATGGAATCACGTGGATTTAATGCCGCTGAAAAACGCAGCAGCTTTTATGCACTGAGCTTTACATGGGTTGATGGGATATTCTTGGTTGTATCAATCGCCGTGAGCGTCCTGATTAATCTATCAATTCTTTAGTATCACAGTGATGAACCTTCATTTTTGCCGCGGCGCTCAATTTGATGCCAAATGCTCACCACACTAACGACCAGGATTGCCGAGGCAACGGCTTCAGGCAAGCCATTACCGATAATTATGGGGGGAATAGCCACCCAAGGGACATAACCTAAAACACCGATCATACCCAAAACCAGGGTTGTGTTTGTCAAACTTCCAACGATACCTGCTGAAATCAGCGCTGGGATTTTCCATCGGTTGAGCAGTCGATAAATGAGCCAAGACATAGGGCCAATGAACAAGCGCGGCAAGATCGATAATAACGGATTTGTAAACCAAACATCTGTTGGGCCTGTTGGCGCAACTGCAGCTTGAATCAAGCTGAACACGCCAAATATTAATCCAATCGCTAATCCAACGATCGGCCCCTCCAGAACAGCCCCGATAATCACCGGGACCTGCATGATCGTCAAGGACGCGCCGGTAATCCATGGGATAAACCCTAGTCGTGTGATCCCCAAAAATATGGAAATAGCGCTCAAAACGCCGGTAATCACGATTTTTCGCGTTCGATCTTGAACCATAATGCTCCACTACCTTAATCTTTTAATATCATAAATGATTATACTCTTTATCCCAACACTCAGAAGGTGCCCAACGATAGAAAAAGCAATCTACATATGTAGATTTAACTGTTGGCAAGATCAGTGTCACCTCGTTTATCGCATTCCTTTCTTGATTCAATTTGAGATTTCCAGTCTTCCTTCAGTGTTATAATGATCAGGTGACAAACAATTGAGAACAACGATTGGAGGTAAATTATGAAAATTGCTTTTATTACTGATGATGGAAAGACCATCAGTCAGCATTTTGGAAGGGCACCCTATTACTTAGTCATTGAAGTAGAAGAAGGCGTCGTGAAAGGGCAGGAATTGCGCGATAAACTTGGTCATCGTCAATTTTCTGATGAAGGTCATCACCATGACCAGGGACAGGGAAGTGGAATGGATCCGGCTTCCCATGACAAACACACCCGCATGTCGCAAGCCATTCGCGATTGTGATATCTTAATTTGTGGTGGAATGGGCATGGGCGCTTATCAAAGTATGCAGACTGTAGGCATCACTCCTCAAGTCACCCAGATCATCAACATCGATCAGGCACTCAAGGCTTATCTCTCTGGAGATTTACGTGATGAAACAGAACGGTTGCATTAATTAAGCGCTCCAGAAATCAAAATAATAAACCTGTGATTTACTTATCTACAGGTTTTTTTGTTTCTTGAATTGAAATTGTAAGTGCACCAAAGCTGGTATGCAGGCAAATCCGACTGAACAAACGCGGATAGGTTTGGCAGTAAATTGTATTGTTTAGACATTTACAAGCTAGCATTCCTTGCTTCTCATTTTTGATGATCATGACTTTGAAAATAAATTTCTAATCAAACAAAGCTTAGTAAACGATCCTCTTAGAAAAATTTACGCTTCTCACAATGAATACTGGGTTAATCAGGGCAATCGCAAAGTTGGAATAAAGTCTGAAATATGGTTGTTCGTTAATTTACAGACCCTATCCCCAGTGGGCTGTCTAAAAAGTACAGGGCAGCCCATTTTATGTCTCCAATCCCAATACGAATATATTTTCTGTTTTAAAAACAAAGGGCTGCCTTTTTTGACAGCCCTCTAATACTGCTATTGGTAACTACTCAGCGTGTGTGGGAATTACACACCGCCACCCTTCAGAGCAGTTACTGCTATTCTAAATTACTTGTCATTAAAACGGACAGAAACAAAGCTGATTGACCATCTCGTTATCCACAAAGACGGGTCCATCCGTTCTTGGGTATTCAAAATAACCGAGCCAGCCGAAATCGTGATGCAACATGACATGAATTGGTTCCGAACTCGATTCTTCAAGTACTTCAGTTCTGGTTATTTTGGTGGTTCCATTTTTTACCCAGATATACTCAAGAATTGCGCCAGCTACGCCATCCTGATCTTCATGGAAAACAACCCAGCCTGGCCCATCGCTCATTACCGAATAGACGGTTAAGAACGTTCTTGCTTGCAACCTCGTTCGCCGAATTTCGATCCCGGGTGAGAAGGATTGTGCCATCACCGCTGTTTCGGATGGAACATCCGATCCCAATTCAATTAAGGAACCGCTCGCCTGCAGATAAGCAAAACTCTCACTTTCCATATCTTCCAGATATTTTTCTCCTTGGGCAGTTAAATTTGCTCCCCAAGCATCAATGGCTCGTTTTCTGTTCAATTCTTCGTTGATGGCTATCATTGACTGGCATGAAGCCAGCAGAAAAGAAAACACTAGCAGTGTGCTTAATAGCACAAGGTACTTACTAGTTTTCTTAAACATGATAGTTCTCCTAACACTAATTAGATTAAATTGACCTTCATTGTCCTATTATATACCTTTTATTATAAAATTACAAGTTAAAATTATTAATTCTAGCTAATAGTTTTATTAATATGTGTTGGTAGTTGATTTGCTAAAAGATCACCTGGCTGTCCTTTTGGGACTCCCACTTCATGGATAATTACTGATGCTATAATAGGCATTCCAAAAATTAATTTGTTGCAGGAGTCAACCAATGCACTTTGAAAACTATAACTGGATGCAAATTGAAGATTATCTCAAACAAGACGATCGGGTCATGCTGGTGTTGGGTGCCTGTGAGCAGCATGGATACCTGAGTTTGCTGACCGATGTCAAGATCCCGATGGCATTGGCGGATAAAGCTGCCAAGATCAGCGGGGTGTTGGTAGCGCCAGCGTTGAATTTTGGCTGTTCACCCTACTTCCTGGATTACCCCGGCACTATCAGCCTCAGGCTGCATACCTATCTCGACGTGGTCGAAGACTTACTCCGTTCACTTTACAAAGCTGGTTTTCGACGTGTATTAATCCTAAACGGGCATGGTGGCAATACGCCGGTCAAAACTCACCTGGTTGAGCTCGTTAACCAACTACCTGACCTACAGCTGCGTTGGTATGCCTGGTGGACCACAGATACCGTCGCTGAGATCGCTCATAAGTTCGATTTGGACGCTGAACATGGCAACTGGCTGGAAGCTTTTGATTTCACCACGGTGGTTGATTTGCCAGAGCATGTCAAACCTAAACCTGTTACTGGCGGAGAAATCTTGGGTAAGGTGGCTGTCAAACAAACCTATGGTGATGGGACCTTTGGTGGCCCTTATCAAGCGCCAGGTGCCATTATGGAGGAGATGTTCTCAGCCTGTTTAACGGATGTTCTGGAATTACTAAAATTTGATTGAGAGCAGAGAGGATGCTCAGTTAAAGTGCCCATCATTTCGAAACGTTAGGCGCGTAGTGCCTCAATCACACTTCTGGGATGTTATAATTCTTCTGACGATAATCTAACACTTACAACAGAAAGGTGAGATATGACTTGTTGCCATCACGAGAAAAACATAGTAACTACTGATAAAGCGCCCAAAGCGCTCGGGCCTTATTCAGCTGCAGTCACCACCGGTACGATGGTATTTACCGCCGGACAGGTAGGCATTGACCCAGCGATTGGAAAAATAGTTGAGGGTGGAATCCAGGCACAAACACGGCAAGCGCTGACCAATCTTAAAGCCATCCTTGAAGCAGCCGGCAGCGGCCTTGATCGGGTGGTAAAGACCACCGTCTTTTTGCAGGACATGGGCGAGTTTAGCTTGATGAACGAAGTCTACGCAACCTTTTTTTCTGGAGATTTTCCAGCGCGATCTGCAGTCCAGGTCGCTGCTCTGCCTGCAGGTGCCGCAGTTGAAATTGAAGCGGTTGCATTGCTGCCCTGTGAGTGTGAAGAGGATTAACCTGGGCGTGCAATCAATTTTCTAAAGTTGTGTTCCCGCGCCCGCTTAACGCAGGGTGTGGGAACTTCTCTCAAGTTCACACATAGAGATCTTACCCTCACCAAAACCCAGATGAGGTCAAAACCTTGATTCTTAAAAATTCAACGCTGCCAAAATGAGTGTGATTACATCCATCATCATCCCTTGTTATAACGAACAGGCAACCATCCACCTGCTGTTAGATGCTCTCTTGGATCAAACTTATCCGCATGGGATGATGGAAGTTGTGATCGCCGACGGCGGTTCCACGGACGGGACTTCGGCTGCCATTGCAGATTGGCATGCGCAGCACCCCGACTTGAGGGTCAAAGTTGTCAATAATCCTTCTCGCACGATCCCAGCTGCCTTAAATAGGGCCATCAATGCATCTGTTGGTGAAATCATTGTGCGTATGGATGCGCATTCTAAACCCAGTCCCGATTATGTTGAAAGGGCAGTCGCAGCTGTCCTTGAAGAACGCGGTCAAAATGTGGGTGGTGTCTGGGATATCCAACCCATCAGTGATCACTGGATTGCCAGGAGCATCGCGGCTGCAGCTGCTCATCCCATCGGTGTGGGTGATGCACGCTATCGGTACAGCAATCAAGCCGCTTATGTGGAAACGGTGCCCTTTGGTGCCTTCAAACGTCAGCTGCTCGAACAGGTTGGGATGTTTGATGAAACCTTGTTGACCAACGAAGATTACGAGTTTAATACACGCATCCGGGAAGCTGGCGGAAAGATTTGGTTTGATCCCCAGATCCGCTCAGTATATTTTGCCCGGGGAAACCTGAGTACATTGGCACGCCAATATTGGCGTTATGGCTATTGGAAGCTGCAAATGCTGCGCCGCTACCCCCATACCATTCGCTGGCGCCAGGCGATCCCACCCTTATTTGTGGCCGGACTGATCTTGCTTGTCCTAACAGCACTTTTCTTCAGGGCAACCCTGTGGGTTTTGGAGATCAGCGTGGCAATTTATGTGTTCACACTTCTGCTGGCTGGCACCCATCTTACAATCAAACATAAATCGATTGCATTATTGCTGGGTGTGCCCCTGGCCATGGCCTGCATGCACTTTGCATGGGGGGCTGGCTTCTTGTGGGGGGTGTTTCGCCCCCAAAAACGAAATAACGGTTAAAATAGCTCTCATGGATACCAAATCAAGGCCAAAACGATGGCAGTTGCGCGCATCAGAGCGTGTCGCCATCCTGCTGATCGGCGATATCCTCATGGCAGGCATAGCCTTGTTTTTGGCATTGTACATATGGGCAGCCGGGGACGCCTGGATGGAGTTCTCGATTGAATTCATTACCGACCGACCGCCGTTATGGTATTTTTTCCTGCCGTTATTTTGGGTAATCCTCTTAGTAGAGCTCTATGATGTCCACCGCGCCAGCAACCCACGCGAGACCCTCAAAGGGATCGGCTTGGCCACCCTGATCTATGCACTGATTTACTTGTTGATCTATTTTACTTCCGATCCAAACTCATTGCCCCGCAGGGGTGTATCGGTCTTTATTGTCTTTGCAGCTATTTTCACTCTCCTATGGCGGTTGGCTTACATCCAGATGTTCACAGCCCCACACCTGCTGCGCCGGGTGTTGATCGTGGGTGCTGGGAATGCAGGCAAGACGCTGGTTAATATCATAGCAGATCAATTACCGCCACCATTTTTTACCGTTGGGCTTATCGATGACGACCCCAATAAACTTGGACAAAAAATCGGTGAGGTTCACATCCTGGGCAGTTCCCATAATTTAATCGAAATCATTCATGAACATCATGTAACGGATATCATCTTGGCAATCACTGGCGAAATGAAGGGGAAAATGTTTCAAGCCATACTGGCCGCTCAGGAAATGGGTGTGAACCTGTCTCTTATGCCCCAAGCCTACGAGGAAATCCTAGCGCGGGTGCCCATCTTCTTGCTTGAAGCTGAGTGGATTGTGCGCTCTTTTGTGGAGAAGACGCATACCAGCACCCTTTATCAATTAGCAAAAAGCTTGATTGATTTTGCAGGTGGATTGATTGGGACGATGATCATGGTCGCATTTTATCCCTTGATTAGCTTAGCAATTATCCTTGAGTCCGGTTTCCCAGTTATGTTCGCCCAGGAACGTCTTGGTCGGGGCGGTCAACCTTATAAAATGGTTAAATTTCGCACCATGGAGCGCGATGCCGAACGTGATGGTGAAGCCCGCATGGCAGAAGAAAACGACGAGCGTGTTACAAAAGTCGGCTGGTTCCTGCGCAAGACGCATCTCGATGAATTACCGCAATTTATCAATGTGCTACGGGGCGAGATGAGCCTGGTAGGACCGCGGGCAGAACGCCCGCAAATGGTAAAACATTTTCAGAAAGAGATCCCCTTCTACCGGGCGCGTTTGCTGGTTAAACCCGGGATTACTGGATGGGCACAAATAAATTTTGGCTATGCAGGTACAGTGAACGAAACTGCCATTAAACTAGAGTATGATCTTTACTATATTGAGCACCGCAATCTCATGTTGGATATTTCCATTATCCTTCGAACCGTTGGCACAGTTCTGGGCTTCAAAGGACAATAATTCTCAGGCAAACCCTTGATGAATATTTTTAGTCGAAAAATCCGCAATCGATACCTGTTTTTTGGGGATATCTTCTTGACCGTGGTCTCGGTGTTGGCCAGCTACTTGGTCAGGCTCGAACTGATCGCGATCTTTCCCACTTATCAATACAGCCTGATGTGGATGCTCGGCGCAGCGGTGTTGATCAAACCAGTCGTATATTATTTCTTTGGTATCTATCGCCATATATGGCGTTATGCCAGCACACGTGAATTATTGTTGATCCTGTCAGCTGTGACAACTGCCTCAATGATTCTCTCCGGGACCATGATTGGTTTGTTTGCGGCGGGCACATTTTACGGCTTTCCCCGCTCTGCCCTGGTGATTGACTGGCTTTTCTCCATGGCTTTTATCGGCGGCTCCCGATTCATCTTCCGTGTCATGGCCGAAAGCACATCATCGGCATTAGATCAATCCCTGATCCCCTCACGACGGAAAAAATGGGTGTTGGTGATCGGTGGGGGTGATGCTGGTGCCATGGTCGTACGTGAAATGCTCAAAAACCCGCAGTTGAACATGCAGCCGATTGGTTTTCTTGATGATGACCCAACCAAGCAAAACAGCAAGATTCACGGCATCCCCGTTTTGGCTCCGTTGGATGAGATTGAACGTATCCTAGACAAACATCACGTGGACGAAGTGGTCGTAGCCATCCCCAGCGCCTCCGGTAGGGTCGTACGAAAGGTGACCGAGGTCTGCCGCCAGCGGAACATCGCTTTCCGCACTATGCCCGGCATCTACGAGCTGTTGGGCGGTGCTGTCAGCGTCAGCCGCTTGCGGGAAGTCGATATCCCCGACCTGCTCAGACGTGAACCGGTAAAAATGGATACCGAAGCCTTGGGCGATGTTTTAGAAGATCGGGTCGTGATGGTCACCGGTGCTGGCGGTTCGATCGGCCGGGAGTTGTGCCGGCAAATCGCCCAAATCAACCCCAAACGGTTATTAGCCCTGGGGCATGGTGAGAACAGCATCTTTAGCGCCTTGATAGATCTTAAGGAAAGTTTCCCTGACTTAGAGATCATCCCCCTGATTGCCGATGTTCGTGACATGCCTCGCCTGGAAGCGATCTTTTCTCGCTGGCAGCCAGAAGTGGTCTTTCATACAGCAGCACACAAACACGTCCCCTTGATGGAAAGCAATATCGAGGAAGCGACAACCAATAATATCATAGGCACCCAAAATGTTGTCAAGGTTGCTGTGGCGTATGATGTACAGCGTTTGGTGATGATTTCTACAGATAAAGCCATTCAGCCAGTGAGCATCATGGGCGCGACCAAACGTATTGCGGAAATGTTGGTTCTGGATGCAGCCCACCATGACCAGCGCGCCTTTACAGTTGTGCGGTTTGGGAATGTGTTGGGCAGCCGAGGCAGCGTTGTGCCGCGCTTCAAACGGCAGATTGCAATGGGAGGACCCATTACCGTCACCCATCCCGATATGAAACGCTATTTCATGACCATCCCTGAAGCCGTTCACTTGGTCCTGCAAGCCTCAGCTATGAGCACCGGCGGCGAAAATTATATCCTCGATATGGGTCAGCCAGTGCGGATCGTTGACCTGGCGGAAGACCTGATTCGCTTGTCCGGATTAGAACCCGGTAAAGACATTGAAATTGTGTATACCGGCATCCGTCCTGGGGAAAAACTCAGTGAAGACCTGTGGGAGAAAGGCTTTGCCTATTCACCCACCACCCATCCTGATATCCATCGTGTGGACAGCGAAGAAGTCCTCTCTTCAGAGAAACTTGAAGCCGTTGTCGCACAATTGGCAACCCTGGCCCGGGAGGGCAAACCAGAGGCAATCCAAATCCTCCTGAGTGAAGTCATCCCTGGTGCAGCCATTCAGACCATCGAGGCGGAACTGGATATGGTAGAATAAGTGCCCTCGAAGGCCGAAGGGGAATAAAACCATCCAACTGCTGACGAAGTAAAGCATTGGCTGTTTCTAAGGAGATAATGCAATTATTAACCCCACAGGCGTGGGATCTGTTTATAGAAAACCACCCTGAAGCCCATATCTTACAGACAAGTCCGTGGGGAGAACTCAAAGCCGCGTTTGGCTGGACACCGCGTTATGTTCAGCATGATGGTCTCGGTGCGTTGGTCCTTTTCCGCCGCCTGCCATTAAGGAAAAGTGTGGCCTATATCCCACGCGGACCGGTCGGTGATGGGGATTGGGGGCATTTTTGGCCGTTATTGGATAACTTTTGTCAAGAAGAAGGGGCTGTTTTCTTGCGTGTCGAACCCCATATTTGGGAGCCCACGGCTGATGATTTCACTCATCGGCAATTACCCGGGTTCAGACCAACTGATCAAACAATTCAACCCCCGCGCACCATTTTGATTGACTTACATGGTGACGAAAATGACATCTTAATGGCTATGAAAGCCAAAACCCGTTATAACATCCGCTTGTCAGAACGCAAGGATGTGGTTGTGCGTCAAAGTGACGACATTGCATCCTTTCATCGAATGATGCTGACCACCGGCGATCGGGATGCATTTGGCGTTCACAGCCTTGACTATTATCAGAGCGCTTTCGAGCTGTTTGCACCGCGCGATGCTTGTATCCTGTTGATGGCAGAGTACCAGAGTCAGCCGCTGGCAGGGTTGATGGCTTTTTCACATGGTGATACCACCTGGTATTTTTATGGCGCTTCCACGGATCAAGAACGCAACCGCATGCCGACCTATTTACTGCAATGGGAGGCCATCCGTTGGGCAAAGGAAAAAGGCTGCCTGGTGTATGACCTGTGGGGTGTGCCGGATTATCCCGAAAACGAATTGGAAGCCACCTTCACAGATCGATCGGATGGTTTGTGGGGCGTTTACCGTTTTAAACGCGGCTTTGGTGGAGAACTCCGCCGTACGATTGGCACTTGGGATCGAGTTTACCAACCCCTCCTGTATAAGTTCTACCAATTGTGGTCCAGCCACCGCTCTGGCGCGGTTGGATCATAGGAAACTGTCCCAATGGAATTAGCTTCTATCCGAGATGCAGCCCAATGGAATGACCAAATAAAGAACCTACCTGGCGCTCATGCCCTCCAAACTTGGGAGTGGGGTCAGGTCAAATCTCGATTTGGATGGCAGCCCCATCCCCTGTTGTGGCGGGGAGAGACAGGCCAGGTCAATGCCGCTGCGCTTCTGCTCCAGCGTAAGCTCAGCATTGCAAGTTTAACTCTGCCCCTAGGTGTCATGTATGTGCCGCGCGGCCCGCTGCTGGAATGGTCGGACCCAGATTTGGTAAAGGAAGTCTTGGATGACTTACAGAGCATGGCCCGGGCGAAGAAAGCCATTTTTTTGAAAATTGATCCTGATCTGCCGGTGGGTACCGGCATCCCAGGTGAGGCGGAAGCTGAAGACGATCAGATCGGTCGATCTATACAAGATCTATTGCGTCATCAGGGCTGGATCATTTCAGATGAACAAATCCAATTCCGTAATACCGTTGAAGTGGATTTGACGGGAGACGAAGATATCCTGTTGATGCGCATGAAATCCAAGACACGCTATAACATTCGTCTGGCAGAACGCCGAGGGGTGACCATTCGTCCAGGGAGCACTGAGGATATCAACCTGCTCTATCATATGTACGCTCATACCGCCCTGCGCGATGATTTCACGATCCGCAGCAAAGCCTACTACCAAGCTGTGTGGGAGACCTTTTTTAAGGGAGGGCTAGCCGAACCGCTCATCGCTGAAGTGGAAGGCCAACCCGTTGGCGGGGCAGTTATCTTCCGCTTTGCCAGGCGTGCCTGGTACATGCATGGCATGTCCCTTGATGAGCACCGTGAAAAGATGTTCAATTACCGATTGCAATGGGAAGGGATGCTGCGCTCAAAGGCCGCTGGCTGCCATACCTACGATATGTGGGGGGCACCCGACTCCTTTACTGAGGATGACCCGCTGTGGGGCGTCTATCGATTTAAGGATGGCTTTGGCGGACGGGTGGTGCGCACCTTAGGCGCGTGGGATTACCTGGTTCGGCCGATGGTCTTCCGTGGATATACCCAGGTCCTGCCACGCGTCCTGGAGATCATGCGGTCACGCGGAAAAAGCGATACTAAAAGGAGTCTAAGCACATGAAACCACGCATTAATTTTGCGCACTTACCCACTCCAGTTGAAGACCTTCCGCGGCTTTCTGCTGCCTTACATGGGCCTACCTTGATCACCAAGCGCGATGACCAAACTGGGTTGGCTTTTGGCGGTAATAAAACCCGCAAGCTGGAGTACTTGCTCTACGAGGCACAGGAGGCAGGGGCACGAACGTTAATCACGGCTGGTGCAGTGCAGTCCAATCACTGTCGCCAAACAGCAGCTGCTGCGGCTCGCTTTGGACTTGATTGCATTTTAGTGCTGTTCGGCGATCCCACCAACCCACCGGATGGCAATCATCTCTTGCATTATTTACTGGGTGCGAAAATTGTTTTCACTGAGCGGGAGCAAGTTAAAGAGGTACTTGAGGAGGTCTATCAGGAGGCACATTCCGCTGGCCAGCAGCCATACTTAATTCCTTATGGCGGGTCCAACCCTACCGGTGCATTGGGCTATGTGAATGCCATGTTGGAACTGGCTGAACAAAGGGTCAACCCGGATTGGATCGTCTTCCCCAGCTCGTCGGGGGGGACACAGGCGGGGATGCTGGTTGGTGCGCAGATGAGCGGTTTTACCGGGAAGATCCTCGGCATCAGCGTGGATGAGCCAGGTGATATCTTAACCGCGCGTGTGGCTGAACTTGCCAATCAGACTGCTCGTTTGGTGGGCGAATCAAGATCGTTTACTGCTCAGGATGTATTGGTGAATGATGAATACAATGGCGCAGGTTATGCTGTGATGGGCTCCGCCGAGATTGAAGCGATCCGCTTATTCGCAGGGTATGAAGCCCTGCTATTGGACCCAGTCTACACCGGGCGGGCTGCCGCCGGCATGATTGACTTGATCCGCCAGGGATTTTTTAATCGTGAAGAAACGGTGCTGTTCTGGCACACCGGCGGCGGTCCGGCTTTGTTTGCCAGCCGATACCAGGGGGAACTAATGGTATGAGTGAATTTGTAATTAGGAAATTTGGTATGAGGAATTAGACCTGCTATTAGATGTCAAGGGTTAAAATCAAATCTCTTTGAAGGAAAATCAGGTCTCACGCACAATATAAGGACGTTGCTCCTTTAGGAT
>Ga0334892_1002268_pt1 | contig 14053 bp, 8 predicted proteins | sample GraSluR3_MG_4_FD_207213 | JGI IMG/M metagenome (GOLD analysis project Ga0334892, IMG submission 207213) | Sludge microbial communities from methane-producing bioreactor in Wageningen University, Netherlands - Granular Sludge_15_04-R3 | ecosystem: Engineered > Bioreactor > Anaerobic > Unclassified...
ACAATGCAAGCACATGGGATACAATATTCTCCTCTGAAAACGAAACCGAATATATTAAAGATATATTACAAACCCAATCGGGTGATATGTATATAGCCCTTACCGGCTATTTTCCTGATATGGGCGGGGTATACAAATCAACTGATGGTGGCAATAATTGGGAATTATCGGGTTTATTCAACTATATGGTATCATCCCTGGCCGAGAACAGCGAAGGCGATGTGTTTGCCGGAGCAAGGGGTATACTGCAATCGGGTTTATGGCCCGGGCTTTATGTGCTACGCAACGGAGAGGATGAGTGGGAGGGCCTGTTAGGTGGCCCATCAATAGAGGATGTTATTGTTAATAGTGCAGATCATATTTATGCATCCTCCAGCCAGGTAATTCGTTCGCTGGACAATGGTCAAAGTTTTGAATATTTTGAAGAAGGGCTTTTCCCGGGGCCAAAAGGGGATATGACAAAGGATGAACTTGATTATCTTTATGTAACATCAGAGTTTTCATCCAATGCGCTTTATCGTACAATAAATACTACAGTTTCAATTGCTGAAGGGTTTCCAAATTCGTCAACTCAACCACTGATCATTTATCCGAACCCTGTCCGTGAATATCTTTTTTTCCTTAACATGCCGGAAGATCATAGCAATAATTACTATTTGAGAGTATATAATTGCATGGGTTCTTTAATCATGCAAGATCAATATAAGCACCGTATGTTTAATGTTGGTGCATTAAAATCTGGCTATTATTTGATAATAGTTAATAGCAATAATGAAATGAGATATGGCAGGTTTCTAAAACAATAGTTTACTAATTAACAAAACCAAAGCCATGAAAACAATTTTTTCCTTAGTGTTTATGCTAATGGGCGTATTTGTATTTGCCCAGGTCGTAAATGTAAACCCCGATCCCTATGGCGATCCCTGGATAGCCGGTGATGCCCTGCCTATGCTTCCCGAAGTTGAGGCGAATTTGCACATTATGCAGCTTACACCCCAATCTGCCGCAAAAACTCTTCCGGCAGTAGTAAAAAATAATGAGTTGATTTATATGCCCCCTGTATTTGATCAGGAAGGTACAGCTTCATGTGTACAGGCTGCTGAAGTGTGGTATTGTTTTGCTTACGAAATAAATAGACTCAGGGATGTAAAAGCTGGAAATAATATTGATACGCTTACCAATCTTTATCACCCTTTCTTTACATATAACTTCCTGAATAAAGGGTATGATACAGTTGGAACCGCTTATGGAAGTGGTTTTGATATCGTAAAAAGAAACGGCTGCCCCTCGCTTGATGATTATGACGACCCTTCCCTGGATATTGACACACTGATGCACCTTTACTGGATGGATGGATATGATAAATACTATCGGGGTATGTTTAATAAAGTTGATTCATCGGGTAGCATCTCATGGGACAGTACATATAATAGTCTTGAATTGCTTAAACATTGGCTTGCTGACCATAATAATGGTGAGGAGACAGGTGGCCTGGCAGTAATTGATATTTACGCTTATAGCGGCTGGCAACATTATGCAATGTTCGATTATAGTTCACCTGAATATGGAAAACATTATGTAACACAATGGGGAACTGCCGGATCACATTCACTCACATTGGTTGGTTATCACGACAGTGTACAATGCTTTGATATAAATGGTGATAGTATATATGCCAATATCGACACTAATAATAATGGAGTTATTGAATTATTTGAATGCGAACTTGGGGCTTTTTTGGCTGTAAATAGTTGGGGAGAGGATGCTCTCAATCATGACGATGGGTACATTTATATTCCGTATCTGATGATGGAGGGCTTATCCAACCCATACACTGCTATTACATGTTATGCCAATGCAGGTTATGAACCACAACTAACTGTGAAATCAAGTGTAGTACATCCCTATCGGCAGAAAATAGGACTCTCTATAGGCTATGCTGAAAATGCTGATTCAATAGAGGTTACAGATTACGAATATCTCGGAATTTTTAAGAGTCAGGGAGGTGCTCATGATTTTAGGGGGGCTTATGATGGCCCTATAGAGTTTGGTCTTGATTTTTCCCATTCTTACATAAATGAAGATTTTGGTAAAATATTCCTCAGAACCTGGTCAGGTGATTATTCCAATACATATGAGGGATATATTGATACTTTTTCAATCGTTGATTATCGCTGGAACGAAGAGTTCCATCTTGGATGTGACACAAATTTTCCATTTCAAATCCTTCAACAAAATCCGTCTGATTTTATAGATCTACATATTGATTACGACCTAATTGTTCCAGGCGATGACCAGATAATAGATCAGAATGTAAACCTGTTCAGCAATATGGTAAGCCGTTTTAATCCCACTGTTCGCAATAATGCAAGTCTGACAATTGAAGACAGTGTTGAGATTGATATGTATAACAGCATTATAGAAATTGAAGAAGGGGCAAGCCTTATTATTGGTGATAATGTGGTTTTTACCGGCAAATCAGGCCAAAACGAATTGCTAATCAATGGAAATATTCAAATTGGCAAAAATGTACAGTTTATCAATATCGATAATATTTTTCTAAACAACGAAAACCAGCAAATAACAATTAACAATGCTGTTTTCAATCAAAGCTTTTTATTAAATAAAAGCCAGGGCTTAAGCATAAACAAATGTACCTTCAGCAGTTGTGATGTGCTATGGTCTACCAGGGGAAATCTTACTATTGACTCTTCCGATTTTTATTGTACATGGCTATTAATTGATAACCTTTATGGCTCAGCCAGTGATGTTGCTACTATAACATCAAATAATATTTCAGGTTATCAGAATTGTCCGGCTGGCATATATATTTCGGATTACGACAAGTTTCTTATTGCCAGAAACAGCATTGATAATTGTGGCAGTGGTATACAGATTTATGAATCGGGCTGGGGAATAAGTGGCAATCAAAATGTGTTTGATAATGAAATATCAAATTGCAGCAATAAAGGCTTAAACATATATAATTCAAGAGCAAGTATTGCAGAAAACTATATTCACGGCAATGAATATGGTGTTTGGATTGCCCGAAACAGTCAGGTTGCCATGGTTGGTAATGCGGCAGCATATTACGAGTACGAAACACAGCAAATCAAAGACAACAATAGTTATGAAATATATGCATCTGAATTTAGTTTCCCCTGGTATTGCAAATACAATGTAATTATTGATAATGACAATTCAGGTAACCCGACCGATCCTTTGGTGTATTTTGATTATACTGGAATTGAAAAGAAAGATATTCGTTATAATTGCTGGGGAACGGGCTTTTCAGCTACAGATGATCTTTATCCTGTTGATGGATTTTTCTGGGATCCACAATGGTGCCCACCCGGAACAACAATCCTCAATGGCCTTGTTGAGCAATTATATTTCGATGCTATTGATGAATATGAAAATGGAAACTTCGCACAGGCCCAGCAAGAGTTTGAATATATCATCGATAATTATCCGGCAACAAAATATGCAGAAAACGCAATACGCGACCTGTTCTCAATTGAACAATTTCTTGATCATGACTATGCAGCTTTAATTCAATATTTTGAAAATAACAATAGCATTCAAAACAATCTTCGCTTAAAAAAACTGGCGCATTTCTTATCAAACCGCTGTAATACCAAGCTTGAAGACTGGCAGCTTGTGATTGATCATTATGAAGACATCATTGATAATCCCGAAACACCGGCCGATAGCATCTTTGCCATAATTGACTTAGGCTATACATATTTATTGATGGAAGCCAGTGGAAACAAATCCTATTATCAGGGAAAAATGACAGAATATATTCCGGGCTCAAAAACACAGTTTGTAGATCAGAAAACATATTTGCTATCGCTACTTCCTTTTACAAAGGAATCAGAAGATGAGATGAATAATGAGTCTGCTCCAAAACTTGGAGAGCTACAACAAAACATTCCAAACCCATTTAGGAGAACAACTACAATCCCGTTTAAAACATACGTGGATGCTTCTGTTACTATCTCTGTGTGCAATCATACCGGACGCGAAATAATATCACAAGAATTGGGATATATACGGGCCGGAGAAAATAACATCCAACTTGATCTTAATGAACTCGTCTCAGGCATTTATTTATATTCATTAATTATAAATGGACAAAATGTTGATTGCCAAAAAATGATATTGCTTGAAAACTAGCAAATATAACAGCCTTGTATCAATGGTATTATTTCTTTGAATGCTCCGAAAACAATCTGTTTTGGGTTGAGAAGTTAAGCTAAAAATTATGGTAGATTTTTTATTGTTTTTTGTCAAAAAAGTGGAAAAATCGGGCATACTTTGTTTTCGTGAAGGGAGGCGGGTATGAATCTCACCACCTCCCGGTAAGAATTTGTTTGTTTCATCTGTATCTTCCTGTTTACCAGGAAATGCTATCTATACAGACTGCTTGACTCGTTTTTGACTCGTTTCGTATGGCACTTTTCGTGCATTTGCTACAGTACCAAGTCTTTACCGAGACTTCAGCGGAGAAAGAGGGATTACTCGCTCTGCTCATGATCCCTAAAGGGGAGGGGCTTAACTAACTCAAAACCTTCTTCGTCGGCATTTTTATTTGCGCAGCACACCCGCTCAAGCAAGCTTGGCGGGCGCACTTTGCAAATAAAAAAACCCGCGCAAAGCGCGGGTTTTGAGTTAGTTGCGGAGAAAGAGGGATTCGAACCCCCGGTCCCGCGATAGCAGGACAACTGTTTTCGAGACAGCCCCGTTCGACCACTCCGGCATTTCTCCGTTGCAAAATTAACAATAATGCAATTACCCACAAGCACAGATTTTGCTAATCGGATCTGATCAGCCAGGAACCAATGTAAACAGGCAGATTCACACACCTTGCCCGGCAAGCAACACATCAACACAAGCTTCCCGAAAAGAAATATGCGTATGATCGAAAAACAGGAACTAATGCTTAGCCGTTGAACAGTTCCCCTCCAAAAATGTTAATATGGCAAACAAGCATAACAAACACTATCGATCATGAAACTAAACAAGGTAAAAGCCGTGTGGAACGGCACCCTCAAGGAAGGGAAAGGCAACATGGACATTACCGGGTATTCAGGCCCGTTCACTTTCGCCTCGCGTTTTGAAAACGGCAAGGGCACCAATCCCGAAGAACTGGTGGGCGCCGCCCAGGCCGGATGTTATTCCATGTTCCTCTCGGCCTTGCTGAGTGGCGAAGGCCTGAAGCCTGAATTCATCGAAACCGATGCCAGCGTGAGCCTTGGCAGCGATGATACTGGCCCCAGGATAGAAAAAATAGTGCTGAGCACGAAGGTGAAATGCGACGGCCTGTCGCAGGAGAAGTTCAGTGAGCTCTCGAAGGCAGCAAAGGAAAAATGCCCCATCTCGAGGCTGTATGCCGGCGGCACAGCCTCGCTCGAGCTGGAAGCTGAGCTGATGTAAGGAGCGGAAACCGGGAAATTGTTTTTTTAGGTCTTAATTACCCTCAATCCCTGAGGCAACGAATACTATAGCCATCTCGCTTACTGTAGTCGTACTTGCCCACGTGACCGTTGCTGTATTTCAGGGAGCGGAACCAGGCAGCGTTCGAAAAGGTTTCCGTAGACGACCACCAGAACCCGTTGCCGCCAATGGCGTTGAAAACGCCATCCAAGGCACGGTAGCCGCCCGGAAGGCCTGAAAATTCATAATCATCTGTACCCCAGTGATTATCGTCCTCATCCCATCGTGGATGCTCGCTGGTATTGCAACCGCCACCGAGAGGTGAATTCACCTGCCGGCAGGATTTTAATTCATTGCCATGAGGAGAAACTGTACCACCAATATAATCTGTTAAAGCTGTCCATTCGTCATTAGTAGGCACGTGCCAACCTGCTGGACAAAGACCGTTCGTGTCAGCTATTGCATGCCAGTTATAAAGAGCACCATACCTGTCTTTCCAGTAGATGTCGTTATCATACCATACATAGGCACCGGTGGTCAGCGTTTCCCATGCACTGCTGCTGGTAACATTTGGTATGGCGCTGCCGTTACTGTAAGCAGTGGTTTTCAGGTTTTCCTTCATCCAGCATTGTGAGCCTATCAGTACGGTGTTGTATACATTGCCATCAATGTCGGTGACGGTTGGCACACCCGGGCAGGGTTCGCCCAACCCTCCCTCGTAGGTTACAGTTATGTAGGCGCTTTTCAATTCCGCATCTGAGCCGTAACCATTACTCACTAAAAGCCCCACTGTGTAAGTGCCCGCTGAATTAAAGGTGTGCGCAGGATTTTGCAGTGTGCTGGTATCTCCATCTCCAAAATCCCATTGCCAGCTGGTGGGGTTGTTGGTCGACTGGTCGGTAAAGTTTACGGTTAATGGTGCGGTTCCACTGGTAGGACTGCCGGTAAAGGCGGCAACCGGTATATCGCCACTTTCAATGATTTCGACAGTAACCTGATCTGTCTTATTACCTCCTGCATTATCAATTGCTGTTGCTTTTATGGTGTGCACTCCGAGTGCTTCATCGCTTGTATTCCAGCTGTAATTATATGGGAAACTGCCGGCACTGCCCCTGCCTATTCCGTCAATGGTAAATTGCACTTCATTGATGGCCCCGTCGGCATCTGTAGCCTCGACTGAAACGATCACTGTTTCTCCTTTCGCAATCTGTTGGCCGTCTGGCGGGTTTGTGATGGTACATGTTGGAATTTGATTGGTCTTATCTTCTTCTTTGTCTTTCTTTTTACAACTGGAGATAAACAGGAAAATACAAAGCAGAAAAACAGCTCCGATAAAAGCAATAAGGCTATACTTTTTCATATAATTCAGGTTTTTGAATATGCAATATACTAAACTAATCAAATTACAATCAAAAATGCCAAAAAAATATCGTTTTCGCGGGATTAATATGCATAGTTGAATAGTCATAGCGTCCTAACCCTGTGAAATATGATATGTACTGTTTGAATCTTTGAATCACCTGGCCAATCAATTTTTCAGGAACATTTTACCATCGTGGGTTTTATAATATTCCTCGCGCCTTAACCATTGGGATGCCGCCTGCGTCGGGCACGATAGCCGGCAGGTGTTCAGTATCCGGCCTTTCAACCATTTTGCTTTCATTTTTAAAAAAGTTGTATTTTTGCAACGGAGAAATGGCAGAGTGGTCGAATGCGGCGGTCTTGAAAACCGTTGTCCGTTTACGCGGACCGGGGGTTCGAATCCCTCTTTCTCCGCAACTAACTCAAAACCCGCGCTTTGCGCGGGTTTTTTTATTTGCAAAGTGCGCCCGCCAAGCTTGCTTGAGCGGGTGTGCTGCGCAAATAAAAATGCCGACGAAGAAGGTTTTGAGTTAGTTAAGCCCCTCCCCTTCAGGGATCATGAATGGAATGAATAATCCCTCTTTCTCCGCCAACCAATTGTATATCAGGGAGTTATGGCCTTTTTCATGACTCCCTGTTCCATTTTCGTACCAAAAAATGTTGAATTCTCCTTCCATTCTTATATAATCCGGCAAATGTTTTGGTTTAATATCGAATTTATCTAACTTTATTGCTTAAACATTAAGCAATGTCCCTGCATATGAGAACTTTAATGATAATATTATTAGCCTTCATCCTACCTGACAGTTTATATAGCCAAGATTTAATGACAATTGGAGAAGTATTCAACTTCGAAATTGGAGATGAATTCCATTATGAAGGACATCATCCCGAACAACCTCCAAATGCAGATCGGATCACCATCACGGATAAGTACTATTCTTCAAACGGAGATACCTTGTTTTATCACAAATACCATGATTCATATTATACATGGGTAGAATGGGAACCGGAACCCCATCTTGAGTATTACTTCTGGACAAGAACAGATACCGTCTATTATACACACCCTGATTCGAGCATTTCCAGTTATAACATGTGGGCGTCGAATGATACAAGCTTGGCATATTATGAAACTATTGTTTATTATTCAGAAGATCAATGTGATTCATTGATAAATGGATATTATTTGGAAACATCTAATTTCGAAGCGGATGTGTATCATTATGAGTTTGGAAAAGGTTTGGGCCTGGTAAAAGCATATTATTTAAGCAGCCAAAACTGGCCCCATTTTGTCGTATATGATGACGAATTGTTTTATTATCAGAAAAATGGGATTGATTGCGGAGTTCCTGATACTTTAACAGTTTCAATACCTCAATTATCAGAGAATTATCCTGACTTTAATATATATCCCAATCCGGCAGAGAATCAGATTACAATTGAGATTACACAACTCAGTTTTAATTCTCTGACCTTAGAGATTATTGATGAATTAGGTAGAACTGTAAAAACCAGTATTATTCATGATAATGAAACTACGATCAATATTGATGATTTACGACCTGGAATTTATTACTGCAAAGTAAGCGGTGATCGTATTTTTAACGTAGAGAGATTCATCAAACACTAATAAAATCAATGGTTTAAGTATAGTGTAAGTGTACCAGATTCGTACCAAAAATGGTATATTATATAACATGGGAGCATATATAAGAGCCTGGTAACAAGGAGAGTAAATCGGAGAAAAAAGTGGGTGCGAATCCCTCTTTCTCCGCAACTAACTCAAAACCAGCGTATTGCGCTGGTTTTTTTATTTGCAAAGTGCGCCCGCCAAGCTTGCTTGAGCGGGTGTGCTGCGCAAATAAAAATGCCGACGAAGAAGGTTTTGAGTTAGTTGAGCCTCCCCCCGGAACGGGATCATCCCCCGAGCACTCGGGGGATGATCCCGATCTTTCTCCTCTATGCACCTCACTCCCCAACCTCCCCTGAACGGGAGAATTGATGTTGATCCGGGATATGAAATTACGTTTGGAAAATGGCATTTCTCAATGCCAATCAGACCTTGGCAATTGAAAATACAGAATCTTCTATCTTCTATCTTCTATCTTCTATCTCCTCCCCCTCCCTGGCCCTCTCCATGCAATTTTTCTGTCATCTGACCAACTTTATCGCGGGGAGGGAAACAACTATTTACTCCGCATTCAACCCCGGGTTAAAACCCGGGGCTACTGATATTTAACCCCTGCGGGCTTATAGCGATGGGCCAATGGTTTTGTTTGAACCTCCCCGGAATGGGATCATCCCCCGAGCACTCGGGGGATAACCCCGCTGGCGCGCGTTTCCGAACGCGTGCAACTGTTTTCCCGTCTCCTGACGAGATTATTACTTTATAACAAACTCAATTATATACACTGGGATCCGGTCATTGAAATGATCGTTGAAAAGGAAGAGGACGATCACTTCAGTTCGGCAAGGAATTATGCAGATCTTGATTCGCTGATTGAAATCATTAGGGAAAGCAAACTACTGATTACGTATTAAATTGCGCGTTTGGAAACGCGCTGACATTTGCACGCGTTTGGAAACGCGCTGACATTTGCACGCGTTCGGAAACGCGCGCTAGCGGGAGATCATCGAAGACCGGAACAACAGAGGGTCCGTAATTATTACCTCTCAAATCCCGGTACAAGGATGGTATGACATCATAGGTGAAAAAACAATCGCGGATGCAGTATTGGACCGACTTATTCATCAAGCTCACAGAGTTGAGTTAGCCGGAGAATCAATGAGACGAAAAGGAAAAATGATAAATCAGGAAAATTGATTAAATTTGTTTAACACGATGACTGAAAATGGAGTTCTTTTTTTGATGGTTTGGATGGGGTGGTCACTTTAGTCCGATTTAGGTGGTCAATTTAAATCGGAATTGGGTGGTCAGTATGCCCGATTTTTCCAGTATTAATTTTGTATTATATTTGACACTGATTAGTTAACCAGTATTAACTTAAATTTAAAACCATGAAAAAAATTCTAATTATCTTAGCATTCATTACCGTATGCCTGAGTAATGGTTATACTGGTCAATCTGACGATCCTAAATCTATTGAAAAGTCAGAAAGTGTTTCAATATCAGATCCATTAGAACTTCCAAATGGAATATATATGTTGTGTTGTATTGATGGAGAATTACACCTATATAATCTATTAGGGGTTCTTGTGGGTATCGGTCCTGACTGTGGCGGTCTTGAAGGATGTGTGAGAGTTATTGTATGTTCACAGCCAATATGCGACAATGGTTGTGGAGAAAATAACCCAGCAGATGAGGATGATATACTTGATCTACTAAAAACAATCACTCTTACTACTGGAGATTCATACGATTTTGGGGAAGGTCCATTTGATGAATATTGCTTTGTCAAGTAATAGTAACTTCCTCAATATTAATGCTTCTAATTCACATAGATTTAAAGTTATTTTTAGTGTGATGAATAAGGCCCTACATAATAAAAATATTCTGTGGGGCCTTATATTGCTTTTTAGTCTTCAACAGTTTGTTTTTAGCCAGCACCTGGTTTCAGATGAAATCAGGTTAAATAAGTGTCTCCATGGTGAAACTATAACAAATTATGACGTTAATTATATTGAAATGGACCTTGATATTGATATATATAATAAACGAATAAAAGGTTTCTGTTTGATAAGTTTTGATCTATTAGATAAATCTAAGGACTCTGTAGAGTTTAACCTTGATAAAAGACTTGATATAGACAGCATTACAGGATTCAATACTAAGAAGTTAAAATACTTTAGAAGTAGTGATAAAATATGGATATCATTAAATGAAATAAAATTTCAAGATGAAAAATTAGCTGTTAAAATATTTTATAATGGATCTCCAAGAGAAGCTGAAATACCTCCATGGTATGGCGGCCTAGTCTGGTCTACAGATAATAATGGAGATCAATTTTCTGGAGTATGCTGTCAACTCCAGGGATCCAAATTATGGTGGCCGAGTAACAGTAGATGGAATGATAAAATTGATAGTACTCTAATTAAGTTTAAGGTTCCAAAAGATTATCAAGTTATCTCAAATGGTCGTTTAGTTAGTAAAAGGCAGGATTCCACAGGCAGGATTGCATATACGTGGAAAACATCATATCCTATGGTAAGCTACAATCTAACGTTCTATATTGGAAAGTATACTCATTACCAGGAAATTTATCATAATATAGCTGATTCATTTTTACTCCATTATTATATTTTACCAGAGTATATTGCAGAAGCCAGATTACATTTTGACCAGGTAAAAAGGATATTATCAGCATACGAAAATTACTTTGGAGATTATCCGTTTGTATCAGATGAATTTAAAATAGTCCAATCTCCTTATATTGGTATGGAACATCAATCGGCAATTGCCTACGGTGGATCATTTAAAAATGGGATTGCAGGGCTGGATTATTCAGGTATTAACCTACCATATGATTATCTTTTAATTCATGAGATAGCGCATGAATGGTGGGGAAATAGTGTTACGGCGTCTTCCATTAATGATATATGGATACATGAGAGTCTAGCTACATATAGTGAAGCACTTCTAGTAGAAAAATACTATGGTTTCGATAGTTCTCAATTATATATCAATCGAGACATTCAACATTTACTAATGAATAAATACCCGCTCTGTGATACAATATTGGGATCTGTCTATAATTCAGATATGTATATTAAGGGAGCTGCAATATGGAATACATTAAGATATATAGTGGATGATGATGAGAAATGGTTTGAATTAATAAAACAAATTCAATTTGATTTTCGGTACAGTTCAATTTCTACAATTGAGCTTATTGAATTTATTAATTACTATTTGAACGTAGACTATTCTTCATTTTTTAATCAATTTATCTATTCATCAGCCATCCCCGTTATGGAGATTACTGATATTGAAGAATCAGTATATAACTATGGAATTCGGTGGAGAAACTGTAATGACGATTTTAAAACTCCCATACATATACGAGATGATAATTTGTCCAAGACGATAATAGTATCTAGTAACCCTTCTGTAGTAAAAATCAATGACCTGGGAAATTTTATCTCAGATTTGCAATCAAAGACTATATTTAAAGTTATTCACATTAAGTAGAAGAAACCTAATTCAGAATTAGATTTTTTATATATATTTGAAGGTAATGGTACTGAGGAATCGATCTAAAATAATTAACGAAATACTTATAATAGTTATTAAGAATGAGTTAATTGAGCGATGAATGTTAGAAATATAGGTGCGGCATATGGTCGCCAAAAAAGTTATAAATCACAGAAAACGTAGTTCGGCAAGGAATTATGCAGATATTGATTCGCTGATTGAAATCATTAGGGAAAGCAAACTACTGATTACGTATTAAATTGCGCGTTTGGAAACGCGCTGACATTTGCACGCGTTCGGAAACGCGCGCTAGCGGGGAATTGATGTTGATCCGGGATATGAAATTACGCATGGAAAATGGCATTCTCCTTCTGGCGCGCGCCAGCGGGGAGGTAAAATAGATCAGCTTTTCAGTGCCTTGACTAATACTCTTTCACCAGCACCTGGCCAACATCCCAGCATCCGGGATCGGCATACACGCTTTCACAGGATCCGTATAAGGTCATTACCCAAATGCTGACTGTATGGTTCCCTGCCGGGAGGTTATCGAAAACACCGCCAAAGGTTGCCGGTAATCCGGGCAATCCCGCCTCATCAACAAGATAGTTGAACCTGGCCCTGCCTGTAGCGGTTGGCTGGTCGTTAACCCTCAGTTCGAAAACGGCACCCGTACTGCCACCGGAAAAATTCTGCACCAGAAGGCGTGACTGGAAAAGAAGCTCGACCAGCGTGTTGTCCTTTTCTTTGTTGAAGGTTCCCAGGTCAAAAGCCTTAGCAAATATATTGTTGAATACGGTCGTGTTGTTACCCGGGCAATTGAATAAAATGGCAGAGACATTGCAAAAGGTCTCTTCGGCATACAAGGCATAGGGGACCGATACCAGCTGACTTGTGCCAATGTGCTGGTAGGCCGTACCGCCGCTTTCGTCCATTTCGACCTTGAGGTAGTGTTTGGCCGCACCCCATTCAATGCCATATATGCTTCCGCTGACCACGGTGCCTTCCCCGATCCTGACGGAAAACAGCCCCAGGTCGTTGGTCACCAACGACCATGTCTCCGCATATACGGGTGCCCCGGAGGATGATCCTTCCAGAATGGACAACTGCAATCCTATGGGCTGGTTGGAGAGTGGATTGCCGCCGTTGTCCCTGGCCACACCCTGGTAGTTGAAAAGATCGGGCGCCTGAGCAAGCACCAGGCCGGATAGCAATATAGTAAATGCAAAAACTGTGAACTTTTTCATGGTTTTATTTCTTTATGATTTTTTGAACTTTAACGGTCCCCTTATGTTCGGTGGTGATGATCATGCAGTAAAGGCCGGGGCAAAGCCCTGCAAGAGATGTTGTAAAGGAGGTTTGTCCCGGCGCCGTTTCATATTTCCTGACCAGTTTTCCCTTACCATCAATCAGCATGATGCCGTATGCTTCCTGGGATGACTGTTCAAAAGCTATGTTTACCTGATCTTCGATGGGATTGGGATACACCTTGACATGCTCTGAAAGCATAGAGAGATCCCCGGCTCCAACAGTAGAATACCAGGGCTGGTTGAAACCCTGGGTGATCCTGACGGGTGCACTGTTGATATCGGTGATGACGAACTCACCTATTGTCCAGCTTAACGTCATATTCGTGCCCGGATAGGTGTTCCCGGCAGTGGATATCACTTCAGGAAAGAATACCTGGGCATGGGCAAGGGAGATGAACAACAGGAATGGAAGTATGGTTACTACTTTTTTCATGGCGGGAAATCATTTTCAGACCGGAAAAATATTTGCCTAAAGTTAATACATATTCAGTTGTATTGCAAATATAATTTTATTCGCCATAAAACCCCCGCTGGCGCGCGCCAGCGGGACTGATATAACCGGCCGGAAAGAATTGGTTTATACTACCTGCCGATATAAAAAAGCACTAATCCACAATAATCCCAGTGGCTTTCAGGATATTATTGGCATAATCCACTTCTTTCTGGTTCGCCTCCTTGTCGGCAAAGACCGTTTCCTTCATCAGTTCATAAAAGAGTTGCTTCTTGTCAGGCTCCATATTGCTGATCACATAGGAAGCCTCATCAGGACGAAGGGCGAAGGCTGCATTGA
>Ga0334892_1002269_pt1 | contig 14049 bp, 13 predicted proteins | sample GraSluR3_MG_4_FD_207213 | JGI IMG/M metagenome (GOLD analysis project Ga0334892, IMG submission 207213) | Sludge microbial communities from methane-producing bioreactor in Wageningen University, Netherlands - Granular Sludge_15_04-R3 | ecosystem: Engineered > Bioreactor > Anaerobic >...
GCCATCTCTTTGGGTGTGGGTGGGACCCTCTACCTTAACGGTGCTATCACCATCGGTACGGTCTATATTATCTACCAGTATAATCGCATGCTCGAACGCCCATTAGAGGACATCTCACGCCAGCTCTCCACTGTACAGAAATCCTTGGCCAGCATCAAACGCATCTATGAATTATTCGAAACAGAGCGTGGGATCAACGCTCCGTCCGAGGTACCTGCGGCTACATTCCCACCGCTAGGCGTGCCCTTGGCGCTGCAGTTTGAGGGCGTCTCCTTTTTTTATGACGATCAGTCTCCCAACCAAACAGATCAACCTCTCGAGAACGTCCTGCAAGATATCTCCTTTTATCTGGAACCCGGTGAAGTGCTGGGGCTGTTAGGGCGCACCGGCAGTGGAAAAACAACCCTCTCTCACCTTTTATTCCGTCTCTACGATCCCCAATCCGGAAAGATAAAAATCACATCATCCAACGCTCACAATGCTATGGTGAACATCAAGCACCTGCCTTTACATGTGCTGCGCAGACGGATCGGCATGGTCACCCAAAATATCGATCTATTTCATGCAACGGTGCGCGACAACCTGACCTTCTTTGATACCGATATTCCGGACAGCCGCATCACAGCGGTGATCGACGAATTGGGACTTGGATGCTGGTATGCGGGCCTAAAGTACGGCCTTGATACCGTGCTTGAATCGGGGGGATCAGGCGTCTCAGCTGGAGAAGCGCAGCTACTGGCTTTCACCCGCATCTTTTTGCGCGATCCAGGCTTGGTAGTCCTTGATGAAGCCTCCTCCCGGTTAGACCCCGCCACAGAGCACCTGATCGAAAAGGCTGTCAATCGCCTAACGGCAGGCCGGACCGCCCTGATCATCGCCCACCGCCTACAGACTTTAGGACATGCTGGTAAGATAATGATCCTGGAGAAAGGGCAGGTGATCGAATTTGGCAACCGGGTCGACCTGGCTCATGACCCCGCATCCCGCTTTCAAAAATTACTGCGTACCGGATTAGACGAGGTATTGGTATGAGCCAGGTCAAGCATAAAAATTCATCAGCACGCCCCAGCACCTGGTGGTACATCTGGCAACTGACCAAGTACAAACCCTGGATTTATAGCGCCTTTGGTTTGATGGAAATTTTGATCTTCGGGGTTTTCCCACAGCTAACAGGGTTTGTGATCCAAGCAGTCTTCAACCAGTTGACCGGTGAAATCCAGGCCGGCTTCAACCTGTGGACTTTGGTGGCATTCCTGGTGGCTATCGCCGTCGGGCGTGGATTGGCATTCTTCACGGATGTGTGGCTGTATTTCACCTTCCAATACACTATCACAGCCTTATTACGTGTCAACATCTTCGACACAATCCTGCGCCGTCCAGGCGCTAGGGCGGTCCCGGAATCCCCAGGTGAAGCAGTCAGCCGCTTCCGGGACGATGTGGTTGAAATCGCCTGGTTTATGTCTGAGATGCTGATCGTGTTCGGGTTTGGTTTCTTTGCCATCGTGGCGTTGATTGTTATGCTGCGCATCAACGTCACCATCACGATTGTGGTCTTTGTGCCGCTTTTGATCGTGATCCTGATCGCAAATTATGCAAACCAAAAGATCACCGAATACCGCCAAGCCAGCCGGGAAGCAACCGGGAAAGTCACCGATTTCATCGGTGAGTTGTTTGGCGCTATTATGGCCATCAAAGTGGCCGGTGCAGAAGCACGCAGCTTGGATCACCTCAAGCAGATCAACGAAAACCGACGGAAGGCCGCTCTTAAAGATGCGCTTTTTAATCAGATTTTAGATTCCGCATTTCGCAACACCGGGAATATCTTTACGGGGCTGGTCCTGCTGACGGCTGGTGCAGCCATGCAGGCTGGCGATTTCGCGGTTGGTGACCTGGCCCTGTTCATATATTACCTGGCCTGGGTGACAGACTTTTCAGCCATAATCGGCGATAAAATCGCCTGGTTTAAACGCCTGGGCGTTTCAATTGACCGAATGGTGCACCTGCTGCAGGGCACTCCAGCAGAAAAACTGGTCGCTTATACCCCGGTGTACCTACGCGATGACCTGCCGGGTGTGCCCCACCATCCAAAAACCACCACCGATTACCTGGAAACCCTCGAGGTGCGGGACCTGACTTTTCGTTTTCCGGATAGCGATCGTGGTATCGAAAACATTTACCTGCGCCTGGAGCAGGGATCCTTTACCGTCATCACCGGGCGGGTCGGATCCGGAAAGAGCACCCTCCTGCAAACCCTGTTGGGGCTGCTGCCGATGCAATCCGGCATCATCCTTTGGAACGGCCAGCATGTTCACACGCCGGGTGAGTTTTTTACCCCGCCCCGCAGCTCATATACCCCCCAGGTTCCAATTTTATTCAGTGAGAGCCTGCGTGATAATATCCTGATGGGCTTACCCGAAGACCAGGTTGATCTTGAGAAAGCGATCAACATGGCCGTCCTGGAACAGGATCTGGCGGAGATCGCAGGTGGGTTAACAACCATGATCGGCGCTAAAGGCGTCAAACTCTCCGGCGGTCAACGCCAACGTGTGGCTGCAGCCCGTATGTTTATCCGGGACGTATCCCTGCTGGTGTTTGACGATATCTCCAGCGCACTGGATGTGGAAACGGAGGGGGAACTTTGGGATCGGATTTTCCGCTATCAACAGGATGCCACCTGCCTGGTCGTCAGCCACCGTAAACCAGCACTGAGGCGAGCTGATCAGATCATCCTGATGAAAAATGGCACAATCGAAGCTGCAGGCCAATTATCCGATGTACTGGCAACCAGTGATGAAATGCAAAAACTGTGGGCAGGGGACCTGGGGTTATAAGGATAATGGTCATTGATCGTCGATACCAGAAAATAGGGCATCTGCATCACAAAGCGGGAAAAAGAACATCATACACCAGTTAACCCATCAGCCGCCAGTTTATTAGGTATAATTCCGGTGTTTATGTCACCCATGTTCGGATTGGAACCCATGTCTGAAAAAACCCCTTCCAGCCGCCAAATTCGCCTGACCTCGCTCTCCAGCTGCGCGGGTTGAGCGTCCAAACTGCGCGCGGAAGCGCTGGCGCAGGTGCTGCAGCCACTGACAGAAATCTACCAGCCAAGCCAATTTCCAAACCTGCTAATCGGCTTGGATACCCCGGATGATGCCGCCGTCTGGCGCTTGGACGACGGCCGTACCCTGGTGATGACCACCGATTTCTTCACGCCGGTAGTGGATGACCCTTATGATTACGGTGCCATCGCCGCTGCCAACAGCCTCTCAGATGTGTATGCTATGGGTGCTACACCCTTTTTAGCCTTATCGATTGCTGCCCTGCCACCCGAACTGGATGTAAACATATCGCAAGCCATCATGCGCGGCCTGGCTGAAAAAGCGGCAGAGGCAGGCACGATCATCGCCGGTGGGCACACCATCCAGGATAAGGAACCCAAAATTGGCCTGGTCGCTCTCGGCTTTGCTGCTGAGGACGAACTTTTGCGGAAGGATGCCCTGCAGGTCAACGACCGCCTGGTGCTGACCAAGCCCCTCGGCTTCGGGGTGACCACCACCGCCCTCAAACAAGAAAAGGCTTTACCGAAGGATGTGAACGAGGTCGTCGGCTGGATGAAGAGACTCAACCGAGGCGCAGCCCAATTGGCCAAACAGTTCAAGTTGCGCGCCGCCACCGATATCACCGGCTTCAGTTTCCTGGGGCACGCCTGGGAGATGGCCAGCGCAGGAGGTGTCGGTTTGCGGATGCGTTTCGGCGCTGTGCCTTTCATCTCTTGTGCCAAAAAACATGCCCGCGCCTGGCGCTTCCCCGGCGGTGCTTTTGATAACAAACTGTACTACAGCCAATACATCCAGTTTGACCCGTCGATCACTGAGGAGGAGCAGATGCTGCTATTTGACCCGCAAACCAGCGGGGGACTGCTGCTTGGCGTGCCCCCGGATAGGATAGCGGACTTGCTCACCGCTGCTGAAACCATGGGGCAATCTACTTGGGATGTCGGCGAAGTGATCCCGGGTGATCGGATTGTGGTTGAAGGTTAATCCTTGGGCGCTTGGTAACCCAGACCGGATTTGTACTTTTCTCCATTCTTGAGTAGAATATTTCCGCCTATGATCTCAAGCCAGGCAGCATTTACTTTGACCCTCTAAACCTGGCATACCCTCTGCAAACAGCCATGACTTATCAAAAAAAACGACGCATTTTAGCGATTCTGACCCTTTTCAATCTTATCCTGATTTCCTTGGGCACGCCCAAAGCAGCCGTTGCCCAGGCTGGCAGCGCCTTTGAAGTGCTGGCCGAGATCAATGGGCTGCGGGTGGCCAACGGGATGGCGCCCCTGGCAGAAAACCAGTATCTCAATCTGGCTGCACAAAACCATGCCATCTGGATCGCAGCCACCTTGCAGGGCGGCCATACCGGTGAGGGAGGCAGCAGTCCCGCAGACCGCGCCCTGGCTGTCGGTTATGGTGGAGGGGCTGCAGTCAGGGTCACTGAAAACTGGGCGCGCGGCCCAGGATTGACTGCTTCTAGTTGTGTCTATGACATGTGGGTACCCTCCTCAGCGCACATCAACAATATGCTCACCACCTGGCACAACGAATTCGGCGCCGGTGTAGCCCTTGACGGCCAGGGCATGACCGTCTACGTGGTCAAATTCGGCCATGTGGTTGGCAGCGCCCCGCTCCAGCCCCCCTCCGTCCCCAGCGGCCCAACCGGCACCCCGGCACCATTAATTCAACCCGTGTCCACCGCCCAACCCAATCCGGACGGCTCGGTGGTCCATGTCGTCCAATTCGGACAGACCCTGTGGACGATTGCTGAAGCTTATGAAATTTCCATGGTTAAACTCCTGGAGCAAAATTACTTGACCGAAGAGTCAGCCATCTTCCCTGAGCAGAAGCTGCTGATCATGCCCGCCAATGCTGAAATTGAGGAAGAGGCAACAGAGGAATCGGAGGACGTCACACCCACATCCACCGAGGCACCCACCGCCACCCTTACCCGTACACCCACGCGCACACCCCAAAATAATCCGGATGCAATCACACCCACGCCCACCGAAACGCCTAACCCGCGCGGGAACATCTTGGTCAACATCTTTAGCGGGGAATCCTTATGGGTGGGCATCGGCCTGGTGGCGGTGAGCGTGTTTGGCATCGCCCTGCTGTTCTTCACCTCTTCACGGTTAAAGTAAATGGATTGGTATCAGGTATTTGGCGATTGGGTATTAGGGGATTAGTTATTTGGCGATTAGTTATTAGGGGGTAAGTACTGTGGGATTTAGTAAATATTTTATGTTCTTTTCGTTTCTGGCGGGTCCCAACGGGACGACACGTGAGCTTTTTTTATAAATCTGATTTGCTGTCACTTGAGATTTTACGAGGGCAATCGAGCTCCCCATCCTAACACCTCACCCAATCATAAAGCTAGCGATGATGGTCATCCCCACCGCAACCACATTGCTGATGCTGTGCATAATCATCGGGTATATCATGCTGCCAGAGCGTTCATAACACACACCGTAGAACAAACCCAACACCACGGAATAAATCACCTGGCCCGTACTGAATGACGCTGAGAACGGGTTGAAGGTGAAGCGGACATGGGCTAACCCGAAGATCACCGCAGCGATCAGGTTGACAGTGCTCAGTTTTCCACCGAAGATCGAGGTGATCACCCTGGCAAAGCCCGTCTCACCTTGCACAATGGCGCTTGTGATCAACAACGACAGCATGGTGATCGCAAAGGCGCGGAAGATCAGCTCTTCTGAGGGCCCCGAAAGCAAGAGCTGAAAGCCCAACTGACCGCTGATATTGCGTGCGTTCAACGGATACTGGAACACTTGGAATGAGCCGGTCAAGAAGGTAATCATCAACGAGACCACAGCATAACCCATGAAAATAAGGGCGAACAAGCGCACATAACGCCACCCGACCTGCCAATCCCCCCATCCAAAACCGAACTGGATGCCACCCAGCTTGCGGATGGCCAGCATCAATGCCAGGAAAATCAAAGCCTGGACGATGTGGCGTACGGAAAACCATGCAAAGGCACCGTCGGGATCAAGCGTGGAATAATCGAATAAATCAGCGACCTGGCCGGCCAGTCGCGGTACGCCCAGCAAGACCACTGATATTAGCAGAACCCATAGGACTTGGATGAGAATTTTCTGCCAGGACATCTTTTCCTCCTCGTCTCGGTGAGTGAGACTCTGACCATGGTCAAAGACGACTCGTTTGCCGCAATTCTACCGTAAATTTATTCTTCTGTACCCGAATTTGTTAAGCGATTATTGTCAAGTGGATCCCCCTAGGACCACTGGTGACTTACTTCAAACTAATTTCCGTTTACCGAGCCAGCAAACTGCGGATTGCCCATGGGTCAGGAGGTTCTTAGTGAACGCGATCGAAAACATCCCCATAATTGGCACTTAAAATCCTGGGGATCTGGGAGAGGCGTTTATACGATCATATAAAATGCAGATTACACTCCTTGACCATTAAGATCCCCGGGATTTCAGGAGGGCAAATGGCAACCTGTTGTAATTATTGCTTTCCTTCTTAATCTGGCTGGTGTCCTAAGTGTGCGGCCACCTATTCAGTGAAACGTCCTGTACGGAAAGGACCAATGAGAGATAATAGTATGGTTCTCAGGTTGGACATACGCCAAGGGTCAGGAGACCCCTGAAGAATGTGAGCCTTCTTTCTGTTAAAATGGATGCTATCAGAGAAAGGAAGTTTCACGATGGGTACAAGATTTGATATGATTGGCTTATTTGTCGAGAACATCCACGTGATGGTGGATTTCTACAAGAACATCCTCGGGATTCCGATCGACTGGGACGGTCTGGACCCCTATGCGGAATTCATTCATGAGGGCATCCGCTTCTCAATGTACGAGCGCAAGGAACTGCCCCACCTGTTGGGCCAGACCCCCGAATACCCCAAACGATTGAACGGCACCTTTGAGCTGGCGATCAACGTGGGCGAGCCTGAAAACGTCGACCACTTGTATGAGCAAATCGTCGCTGGGGGCGGTAAGCCAATCTACGCCCCACGGGATGAGCCCTGGCAGATGCGCTCAGCCATGATCGCTGACCCGGAGGGTAACTTGATTGAAATTGCATCCGATTTTTGGGTGTGAACGTAGGGGGCCTAATTTATTGATCCTTACAGACTCAGCGACAGAGTCCCCGAAGCAAAGCAGATTGGGACCATTGACAATTCATTATTTACCATTCACTTTTTATGAAATTCCTCAGGCAGGGGATTGACTTCCGCAAGATCGGCCTTGCGGGCGTGCCTAAATTTCTTGATCTCTGCCTCGCGTATCAAAGCAGTGCTGTGATCCGCCACCACCTCCACATACACCAATTCTACCGGCCCATGCATGCGGGTATAGCGGGCGCCGCGCCCAGCATTGTGCTCTGTCAACCGCCGCAGCGGATCCGTCGTCCAGCCAGTGTAGAAAGCGCCGTTAGCGCAGCGTACCATGTAGCAGTAATAGTCTGTCCCAGTGTTAGCATCTGCGGGCATGCTGCTCACCAGTTGACCAGGACGCGTGCCAATGCCATCAACGGCTGACGGATGATCAGGTTGATCAGGTCCAGGCCAAACATCGGTAGAATAAAGACAATAGCCAACAAGATCATCGGGCTGTAAGGCCGGATGCGGTCATAAGCTTGCGCCCAGTGCGCCGGTAGGAAGAAGGTGATCACCTTCTCACCGTCCAAAGGCGCCAGGGGGATCAGGTTAAATAGGAATAAAGCCAGGTTGACAAATAAGAACTCGAGCAAGAACTCACCCCAGGTAGGCAAAATCGGGTTGGTGGTTTGCACCAGTGGCACCCAACGCAAGCGCAGCGGGATGGCCGCGATCGCCGCCAGCAAGAGATTGGTGGCCGGACCCGCGATCGATACCAGCATCAATCCTGCGCTGGTCTTTCGACGCAGGGCATAGGGGTCAACGGGCACCGGCTTCGCCCAGCCAAACCCGGCAAACAGCAGTGTGATCGTCCCCATCATGTCCAGGTGTGCCATCGGGTTGAGGGTCAGCCGACCATGGATCTTGGGTGTCAAATCCCCAAGGGCATGAGCGGTGGCGGCATGCGCGAATTCATGAAAGGTGAAGGCCACCAACAGGGTGATGATGCGAGAGATCAGGATGGGTACGGAAAGATTAAATAACATAATTCGGTCAAATATATTTAATGATTGTGTTCAAGCAGGCTGATTATATCATGTGCGCCTGTACACTTATTAATTATACCTTTTTGGATAGTAAAGGTATAATTTAAAAATAAGTTGTGAAAGGAACACACAAAATGAAAAACATCCTTTTATTATCTACCCTAATAATCGTTCTCATCCTGACCGGTTGCGCCTCACCCCCATTGGCACAAGAGAATCCGGTTGAATACACCAGCATCAGTGTCGAAACCCTGCAGTCCATGATGAATGACCGACGGGAGTCCTTCCTGCTGGTCAATTCCCATATCCCCTTTGAGGGAAACCTGCCCACAACAGATATATCCATCGCCTATAATGAGACGGCACAAAACCTAGCTCAGTTTCCTGAGGACAAAGACTCCGAGATCGTCCTGTACTGCATGAGCGACGCCATGTCGCACACCGCAGGATCCCAACTGGTGGCTGAAGGTTACACGAATGTGAAGGTACTGGACGGCGGCATGATTGCCTGGCAGAGCGCTGGCGGGGCCTTGGACATGGAACCTTAGAACCAGGCAACCCACTTCTATCTAAAAATAGTTTCTCCCCAGCGTTTTTTATCTGACACCCGGTCTTTATTCACGAGGTACAGCAATGGATCATCAAATTTATCGCTCCATCCCGGTCACCCCGGAAGAGGTGACACCCAAACATATCTATCAATCCCGGCGAAAGTTTCTCAAAAGCATGGGCGTGGTCGGGTTAGGTTCGCTGCTGGCGAGCTGCGCACCTGCTCTAAGCCCGGACGGCAGTCTCCCTGCAGGCTCACCCACAGAGAACTTGGAAGATGCTTTGACGGACTACGACGCCATCACCAATTACGTCAATTTTTATGAATTCACCACCAGCAAAGAAGGTGTGGCTGAACGCGCCCAGGACTTTATCACGGACCCTTGGTCTGTTGAGGTCAGCGGGTTGGTGGAGAACCCGCAAACTTTCAGTATGGAGCAACTCCGCGCCAATTACCCCCAGGAGGAGCGTATTTACCGAATGCGCTGCGTGGAGGGCTGGTCGATGGTCATCCCCTGGGTGGGTTTCCCGCTTCACAAGCTGCTGGCAACGGTCAAACCCACGGCTGAAGCGCGCTATGTGTTGTTTGAGAGCGCTCTGGTGCCGGAGCAAATGGACTCAGCAGACTCCGGTATGTTCCCCTTTCCCTACCTGGAGGGACTGCGTTTAGATGAAGCGCAGCACGACTTGACATTATTGGCTACCGGGTTGTACAGCGAGCCGCTCCCGCCTCAAAACGGAGCACCCATCCGCCTAGTGGTCCCCTGGAAATACGGCTTCAAGAGCAGTAAGTCCCTGGTGCGTATTGCCCTGGTCTCCGATCAGCCGCCCACGCTGTGGAACACCGTTGCCCCCCAGGAGTATGGTTTCTATGCCAACGTTAATCCGGCGGTGGACCATCCCCGTTGGTCGCAAGCCACAGAGCGTCGTATTGGCGAAGCCGGCCGACGGCCAACGCTGTTCATGAACGGCTATGCTGAAGAGGTCATGCCACTCTATGAGGGGATGGACCTGACGATTAACTACTGATTCCGACCTTCTTAATCGAGCCCGAAATGGACCAAAAGCCTCAAAAAAGATCAATGCAACACTGGTTCCGGTTTGCTGCCCACCTGCTAGGACTGCTGCCCCTGGCGCTTTTCAGCTTGGATCTGCTGCGGGGGCAGTTAGGCTTCAACCCTGTAGAAACTGCCTTGCAGCGCAGCGGACGAGCTGCGGTAGTTCTGCTGTTGCTGTCGCTGACCATCACACCTTTACAAAAGATATTCAACCTGCCCAAACTAATCCCACTGCGTAAACCATTGGGGCTGTACGCAGCTTTGTATGCAGGGCTGCACTTTATAACCTTCGCAGTTTGGGATTATGGACTGAACCTCAGCCTGATCTGGCTTGAGTTCAATCAAAAACCCTTTCTGATCCTAGGATTGGGAGCACTGCTCATTTTAGCCCTCTTAGCAGCAACTTCCAATCGTTTTACAAAAGCAAAATTACGCGCTGCCTGGCGCTGGTTGCAAAGGCTGGCATATTTGGCGGCTGTCTTGGCCATACTGCACTACTTGCTGGCTGTCAAAGGCGATCTACTGACCCTGCAGGGGGATTACACCCTGCCATTGATTGCTGCTGGTATTCTTCTGATCCTGTTCTCATTGCGCATCCCGATAATTTACAAAGCATTACAACGCTGGTTCCAACGCGAGTAAAAAATCTGCTTCTCTCCACTACATGGGGTTTCACCGAGGCAAAATTGATCAATGGGGCTTGCGAACAACTCAATTAAAGAACTTTCAATCCCAATATGGGACCTGAATCAATTCATAATCTCAAAATACCATCTTTAGATTTAATGTTAGAATACAAAATTAGTAACTGCGCAGGTAGTCCTGCTGCTGAAGGTTGTGGGTGTGGTGGCTCCGCCACCACACCCCCCAATTCCCTCGTACACTGAGCAGTTACCAAAATCATTGACTTGACCCAATCATAACAGAGGTGTTCGTCATGCGAAACAATTTAATTCGATTTACTATCCTTGGTGCTTTTCTGATCCTTACATTAAGTGGATGCTTTTCTTATTACTTTGAAGTCCGTCACAACCAGGATGGATCAGGTCAGCTCACTATTGAATCCATTCTCTCAAAGGATTACCTGGACTTAATCTCTGGGGACCTCCCCATGGATGATAACTTTGATGATATCTTGGCAAGGTCATTAATTACACAAGATGATCTGCGCGACGACCCCAATATTAAATCCATCACAGAGGATCAGTTCACCGACCCGTCAACCGGCGCGCTGCACCACCTTCTCGAAATTGAGATCATCGACATCTTCCAGCCAATTTTTCTCGACCAGGAAGATGTTGACACCCCATTCTTTCAGATCGATGACAACGAGGATGGCACCTTCCGGTTCACCACAACCCTCATTGTGCCCTCTGGATATGCCAATGATGACATGTTAGACAAAATGCCGATCGATCAAGGATCACTCAGGTTTTTTATGCAGGGCAGCACATTGAACTGGAAGCTGCATGTTGATGATTTTATCGAGGGTGATCGGCTGGCTGTTTTTGACAGAACCAATCAGGGTATTGTTTGGGAGATCCCCATCTACGATGTGCTGTTTAGCACTGAACCCATCCAAATTTATGCCGTCTACCAGCTGGGTTCATCACCAACACCTACACCTACACCTGAACCTCAAAATGAGGTCCAACCTTCCCCAACCGTAGAAAAGCCTGAGATCGCCACCCAGACGCCTGATATTTTAGGAACCGATCAACCCGAGGGCGGTTTCTTGGGGATTTCAAACTGGACACCCATCGTATTGATTGCCGTACTGTGTGCAGGCTTGATGTTCCTAATCCTCTTGGCAGTGGTGATCATCTTATTAATCCGTAATAAGAATAATAAACAGACAGAAAAGTAACTTGGTTTTGATTAAGCTTGGTTAGTGTAAAATGGGGATAGCAAACCTATATTACTGACCCTAAAAGGAGGTCCATGTCACCCACAACCATCAAAACCGGGATCATCGGGTGCGGCGGCATCAGCCATTTCCACATCCGCAATATGTTTCAAGTCCAAACCACGGAAATCGTCGCCTTATGCGACCCCCTGCCCGAGTCTGTCACACGCGCCAGACAACTGATCGCGGATGCCGGTCATCCTATCCCACCTAACGAACCTGACCTAGCAAAATTTCTATCCTCCTTCGAGATGGATGCCGTACTGATCGCCACACCCCACACCATGCACCATGACCATACCCTGGCTGCACTTGAGGCAGGTCTGGACGTCTTGCTGGAAAAGCCGATGGTGGTCAATACACAGGAAGCGATCAGTCTGATCAACGCCCGCAATCGCACCGGTAGGACGCTGGTGATCGCCTTTCAGGGCAGCCTCTCACCGCTGATCCGCCAGGCATCGAATGGCATCCGGTATGGCGCTTATGGTGAGCTGCTCTCCGTCAGCGCGACCATTTGGCAGAATTGGGGGTCATTCGTCCAAGGCACCTGGCGCCAGGTCCCTGAGCTTTCGGGTGGTGGTTTCATTTTTGATTCTGGTGCCCACATGCTCAACACTGTGGCTGATTTGGTCAACCAGGATTTTGTCGAAGTGGCAGCCTGGATGGATAATTACGGGCGACCCGTCGAAACGCTGTCCGTCGCCATTGCCAAGCTGACATCCGGTGCCATGGTAACGCTGCACGGCTGCGGTGAGACGATCCCCTCCTGCAGCTCGGAGATCAAGGTCTTCTGCACGGAAGCGATCCTGACAGCCTGTGCCTGGGGTCGCTCTCTGCAAATTCAGAAAGCAGGTCAGAAACGTGCAAAAAAAATCCCCTTCCCACCCGCCTCCAGCGTTTGGGATATTTTTCTGAAGGTTCGCAGCGGTGAGATCGAAAATCCCAGCCCACCAGAGGTGGGCTTGCGCATGATCCGTCTTTATGATGCCATCTGCCGTTCAGCAGCAGAGGGGGGTCGCATTGTTAAAATCGAGCAATAAAAAACATGGAGGAATACATGAAAAGTTCACCGCGAATCACGGTTTGGAATGAATATCGCCATGAAAGAAGTGATCCTGACGTCCAAGCGATTTACCCGGACGGAATCCACAACACTATCGCCGGATTTTTAGCTGAAGCTGGGTTCCCTATCAAAACCGCCACCCTCGACGAGCCTGAACATGGCTTAACCCAGGAGCGCTTAGATCAGACCGATGTGCTCATATGGTGGGGACATATGGCCCATGACGAAGTGTCTGATGCGATTGTCGATCGGGTTCAGGCACGGGTTTTGGAAGGAATGGGTCTGATCGCCCTGCATTCCGCTCACTTTTCAAAGGTCTTCAAACGCATGATGGGCACCACCTGCAACCTGCGCTGGCGCCAAATTGGCGAGAAGGAGCGCATCTGGACGGTGGCTCAAGGCCATCCGATTGCCAGGGGCGTTGGACCCTTTTTTGAGCTGCCCCAGGCCGAGATGTACGGTGAGTTCTTCGACATCCCCGAGCCGGATGTATTGGTGTTCATCAGCTGGTTCGCCGGCGGAGACGTGTTCCGCAGCGGATGCTGCTGGCAGCGCGGGTTCGGGCGGGTATTTTACTTTGCCCCCGGGCATGAGACCTACCCAATCTATTACGACCCGAACGTGCAGCAGGTGATTATCAACGCCTGCCAGTGGGCCGCAGCCCACGACAAGCCGGAGATTAACTTTGGGCATGTGCCGGAGCCGTTGGAGATGTTGAGGTAGTAGGTACTAGGTAGTAGGTACTAGGCAGTAGGAATTAGTATATTTTTTGCCGTCCAAAATTTGTCCGGTTATTCAGATGGTCCCCTCATACCTAATACCTCATACCTAATACCTTATCCCTGATCTCTCCCCACTTGAGTGCATCGGCGATACCCTGATCGATCGTCAAACTCGCTTCCCAGCCCAGCAGGTCCAGGGCTTTATCCGCATTGGCATACGCACCCGCCACATCACCAGGACGCGGTGGCATCTCCTGTTTTTGGATTTCCTGACCATAGACACGCTCAAAGGCAGCTACCATCTCTCGCACAGTTACCCCTTTGCCTGTACCCAGGTTAATCACAGCATAGGGGGCCTCTGGATCAGCTGCCGCCTCTATCACCTCGTCAAACCGTTCAACGGCCTTGATATGAGCCAGGGCTAGGTCCCACACGTGGATGTAATCGCGGATGCCGGTCCCATCACGGGTTGGCCAATCCGTACCGGTGATATTAAACACAGGCGCTTCTCCCAGTGCGACCGCCACCAACCGACCAAGGATGTGGCTGGGCTCTTT
>Ga0334892_1002273_pt1 | contig 14038 bp, 10 predicted proteins | sample GraSluR3_MG_4_FD_207213 | JGI IMG/M metagenome (GOLD analysis project Ga0334892, IMG submission 207213) | Sludge microbial communities from methane-producing bioreactor in Wageningen University, Netherlands - Granular Sludge_15_04-R3 | ecosystem: Engineered > Bioreactor > Anaerobic >...
GCAAGTAACAAAATATATGGAGCTCCTAAAATTCATAGTGTTCTTATTAACAAAGGATACAGGATTAGCATTAAACGGGTTCAAAGACGCATGAGAGAAGCTAAAATCTGGTCTGTAACAGTGAAAAAGTTTAGTCCTAAGGCATCTAAGTCTCAAATTGAATCACGCAAGAATATTCTAAATCAGGATTTTGAAGCTTCAAAACCTAATCAAAAATGGGTTTCATATATTACTTACATCCATACAAATCATCATGGATGGTGTTATCTAGCTTCTGTAATGGATTTATGTACTATGCGAATTATTGGCTATCATTTCTCTAAATCTATGGATACTTCTTTGGTAATTAATTAAACTGACAAGGCTTATACAACTCAAAAACCTACTGAACCAGTTATAATGCATACAGATTTAGGTACTCAGTACACAAGTATTGAAGCAGAAAAATACCTAAGGGACAAACCGATAATCCAATCATTTAGTAATAAAGGCAATTCATATGATAATGCCTGCATAGAGTCTTTCCATGCAATATTAAAGAAAAAAGAAATATATCTTAATACCTATCAATCTTTTGTACATGCTAGGCTCATATTATTTCAATTTATTGAAGGTTGGTATTATCGCAATAGGGTTCATAGTAGCATTAACTACATGACTCCTATAGAATACGAATCACTTTTCCACAGCATAGCTTGTTAACTTTTACGTGTCTAAGTTTTTATACCAGATCCAATATGAAAGAATTGTTACATGTTATTTTGCAATCTAGGGACATAATTTTTTTAACTCCTTCACTATTACAATTAAAAGTATTAATTCATCACCTAGCTACATTTCATACATAGCATACTAAAAAAATAGCTTCCGCTATATAAAAGCGAAAGCTATTACACTCACATATTAAATAATTTTTGATTGCATTTTTTCAATTAAAATATCGGCTTTACTTATTATTTTCTCAAAATCTTCTTCTTTTGGGGATCCATTAAACTCAACTGATTCAACCAAATCCCATTTCATTCTATTCCTATCTAATATATCTGACAACTCTCTCTCTGCTCCTCCAGACCATCCGTAAGAGCCAAATCTAAATGCAACTTTATTAGAGACCTTCTTTCTGCCTAATTCATCTAGAGCCGTTGCTATTGGTGGGAACATTTTATACTCATATGTAGGAGCAGCAATAATAATAGCAGCAGATTTAAATACTGTAGCTATCATTTCACTGTGGCTTTCTTGTGGCATTTTAAGCATATTAACTTTAATACCCTTTTTTACTAAATATTTTTCTAGAAATCTAACAGCTTTAGCTGTCATACCATACATTGAACCCCATAAAATAGTAATTTCATTTTTCCCATAACCTTCTGAGTATTTAGTAAATCGAGTATAGTCATCAATAATTTTTGTAGGATTTGCTCTATATACCGGCCCATGCCCAGGAGCAATTATATTAATATCTAGTTCTTTAGTCTTCTGTATTGCTTTTTTAACCATTGAGTTAAAAGTTGCCATTACGTTAGAATAATATCGGATCCCTTCGCTTTCAAAAAAAGTAAGTTCTTCAAGAGTCATTTCATCATCAAATACATGCTCATCCATTATTCCAAAAGCTCCATACATGTCACAAGAGAACAATGTCTTTGAGCTTTCCTCATAAGTAAACATCGTATCTGGCCAATGTACATTTGGCACTGTATAAAAAGTTAGTTTCTTTCTCTGACCTAAATCTACTGTATCCCCATCTTTTACTACAATAATATCATCCTTTATATCATAAAAAGAATCTAGCAATAGTGAAGCACTCTTACTGCAAATTATTTTCAAATCCTGTGTAACACTTTTTAAACTTTGAATGTATCCAGAATGATCTGGTTCCATGTGGTTAATTACTAAATAATTAATATTCTCTGGTTTAACATCTATTTCTTCCAGTTTTTCATAAAGAGTTTCAGTAATACCATCCCATCCGATCACACCATCTATAATAGCTGTTTTATCTCCTTGCACTAAATACGAGTTTAGTGTAACACCCTTTGCAAGCTCCCACATACCCTCAAAGAGAATATCTTCTACATTCATCGATAACATCTTTATTCCATCAGATATTTCTTTTGTTCTCATTGTAAACCTCCTTACATATGCAAGTATATCACAATTGTGTTTCGGAAGCTTAGCTTAACTAATATAGAACCCAGTATAGTGTTGCTGATGGTGTCAATCTTTGATAATGTTGTTAAGTATTACTTTTAGTGATTTAACTACTAATGTAATATTGAAATTCAATGAGATTTGATTATGGATGTTAAGAAAAAGATTGAAGAAGTTGTTGAAATAATTAAAAGTGATGACAATTTTGCCAAGTTTTTTGAAAATAACCCGACAGAAGCATAAGAAGATATTCTAAATATCGATTTACCAGATAACAAAATTAATGAGATTATTGTTGGAGTTAAAGCTAATCTCTCTTTAGATAAAGCAAGTGGTCTGCTCAAAGGTGTTAAAAAATTATTCTAAAAAGATAAAGAAATACTTCTGTGTGAGAATAGCATACTGAAACTGATCAAAAGGGGGTGCGGATGTTTTTTCTTGCAAAACACACATATACCCTTCATTAGGAATAGCCTCTAAGGTAACAGTGGTGTTCTCTTCATAAGATCCTGCACCATTGATTTATCCCATACTATCATCATACTCTACTGAAATAACAAATCCTTTAGCACAACCAGGTATTATTACCAAAACTAGTACTACTGTAATAATAAAACTTATCTTTTTCATTCTAACTCTTCTGTACACTCATTCTCTACATCGTTTGGGTAGGTGTAATTATAATCATTAAGACTTTTTCATAAAGTCAAAACAAGCTATCTATCAACTGTCTTTATTTTGTATCCTTGATCAGAACTTTAGCTAATAATTAAGATTCTTCGCTTCTCTTTACAAACTCAAATCCTTTACATAATAACTCGCATTGTAAAAATTCCATCTTGTTCTGAAAAGGAATATAATCCTTGATACTTCTTAACGGTGGCTACTATACTTTTAACTCCCAGTCCACGATTTTTCTCTGTAGTAATAGGAAGATCTTCTTCAAAAATAACTCTATTTTTGAAATTGTTGCATATCTCAATCATCAATTTTGTTTTTTCGTACTTACATTTAACTACTATTTTCTTATCATCCTCGATACTTAGCTTATTACAAGCATTAATAGCATTATCAATGCCATTTGCCAAAACAACACAAGCATCAATAAATTTGTTAGAACTTTTTATAGGAACTCCTGCAATAACCTCAATGCCGATATTGTTCTTTTGTGCTTTAGAGACATAAGCGGATAAAATTAGATTTATGCTATTATTCTCACAATACTGTCTGACCTGTATATCTGCTACATCTTTATTAATCTTAGCTATATAATCTAAAGCTTCCTTAGTTTGATTATCTATGATACATGCACTCAAATACTGTAATTGATGGCGCAAATCATGACGGTATATAGATCCTTGTTTCTGAAAGTCCCTATAAAGCTCTATTTGAGTAGAGATAGTCTCAATCTGCATCTGTAATATAGCCTGTTCAGTTTGGAGTGCAAAACTTCTGTCTATTTCAATAAAATAAGCAATTATAAATGAATAGAAGACGAAGTTAAACCCTATACTGAATAATCCTATTACTACCATGTTAGATCTATAAAGCAAATCAGTATATACAGTTGTAGCATATGAAACACAATAAGTTAATGCAGGCACTACTGTTAAAAGTGCTATTCTTGAACTTGAATACTTAGTGATCCGATTAAAATATGGACGCAAATACTTGTATATTATCATTAACAATATAATAGAAACAATGATTTTAGCCACAATTAATACATATGGATTATTGTTATAAAAAGAAGCTACTACTTCAGCTACCCACCTTCGAGGCGCTGTTAAAGTGTAGGCCGTGAAAAGAACAAACAATACTAAACTTATATTTTTTTTTAGGATATAATGAAAGAATATAATAAGTGGAAAATGAATAAGTATGGGATAAATTCTCTCTGTAAATCTTGGTCCATAAACATAATACAAAACTACTTGTATGAGTCCAACAATTAATACACACCCAAAAACTGACAAAAGATTCTTTTTATTAATCTTAATATCCAGAAAAAAAAGCATAATCAAGACACCATATATAAGAACACTAAATATATCTAATACAACTAACATGCTTTTTTACCTGCTTTAAGAAAAGTTATATAAAGTAATTGTTTTTCTAGTTTACTTTTAGATATTCTTATATAAATTTCCATAAATTTACCACCTTTTCTTTAATAGCAGTATACTACTATTTTAGACTATTGACAACACTCATTTCTGAAAGGAAAATTGATGCTTATTAGATAAAATATTATAACACGCAAACATTATTTTATTTAGTAGAATAATCTAAATCAGAAGCAATTTATAGGCTAATCTGTAACAAATTATTGAAAAAAGCAAGGAAGCCTTCATAACCAGTAAAAGAGGTTTTATAGGAAGTTTTGGAAATATCTTATTTTTTAATCAATATTTAATTGCATAAAAATATCGGCATTCATCCAGAGGGTAAACCCATCTGGTTTTCTGCCGATAAAATCTATAACAACGCACTAATTTTATAATTATTTACACTTAACTTTAACAAAATACTGACACTTAAATATTCAATATGCTTGTTAGACTTAGTTTATTCTTATACTCTCAATACAAGTTTGTATATTTTTAGCAAGAGATCCTTCTATGTTTCCTCTCCCATATGTGAAATTTACTAAATAGTTTGCATTTCCATCATTTATAAATACAATGGCAATTGTAATAGTATTACCCTCTGGAGTTGTCACATCTACCTTAGCAATAAGAGCTTCATTTTCATTAATTTCTATTCCACTTTCATAACTTTGAACAACCGCATCAGGGTATTGACTTTGATAAGTGGCTAAAACTTCTTCTTCTGTCCATTCTGCGAAAGATGTTTCATCATAGCCTACTATATCAAACAATACATTATCCCCTGTTTCGGTGTTCATATATAACTCCCTACCTTGGATTGTTTCAAGAGTCATATCGCTTGGAAGTTTAAGGCTAATACCTTGTTCTGTTGTAACCTCAACTAAACTAACATTATCAATAGGAGGACTTGTTTCTTCACCTCCACAAGCAACTAAAGCAAATGTCATCACTATCACAATAATAGCTAAACTCAATTTCTTCATAATCATTAATCTCCTCTAAATTCTATAAATTAACTTACAGTCAACAACAGTGCTATTGTAACTTACGGCTTTTAACGATTGCATCACTAATATTAATCAATTATCTTTAACATTTTATATTTTAATTAGTACTCAAAATTTCTATCCAAGCAACATACAATTGCAGACAATTATTTTTCCAGATTAAACAATAATTAAAGTATCGATGCTTTAATCATCAGTCTCTAAGTATGCACGTTTTGAAAACCCTAGCATACCAGCAATTAAAGACGCTGGAAACATACTAACAACACGATTTAATTTTTTAACGCTATTATTGTAAATTAACCTGCTAGCGCGAACCATATTCTCATACTGATTAACTGAAGACATTATTTTTATAAAGGCTTGATTTTCTTTTAAGTCTTGATTTGCTTCTGCAATTGCAATGACTTTTTCCATAAATTCATTTATCTTTATCTCTTGATTCTTTATATCTTCAATTGAAGAGTGTTTTGTTAGAGAACGTCTTGATTTGAGAGTATCAGTTAGAGCATTGTAATCCTCAGCAACATACCTTCTTGTTAAATCTAAAAGAGAAGTCAACATATCCCAACAAGAGGATATCTGCATGTTTATTTGCAACATGGCATTATTAATGTTTTCATCCAACGCTATAAAAGAACGCTGTACTGAAACAATCCAAAATACAAGGATAACTAAAACTCCAACCGTGGCCATATAAACCATAAATTCTCCTCCATCACTTAATCATTTAGTCACATAATCACTTTCAGAATCCATTAAAAATAAGAAGGTAACTCTTTGATTCGATTCTTGTTTTGCACTTGTATTGTTCTATCCTGCATTTTAATACATAATGCAAAGTTCTTTCATAACTAGCGCTACAAATAGAGACACAAATTAAGCTAATCAGCTTGAAAACTTATTCATAATTAAAGTACTCATTGAAATTACCAATATAATTCAATCCCTAAAATTCCATAACTCTTGAAGGAAAAAAGGTATATAACTAAAATGTTTTAAAACATAATACATGAAAAAGAATGATAAATACCTAGCATGTAATAGCATTTATAAAAAAACAATCTCCCTATTTCACATCTTTAAGTATGAGAGAGAGCCTTTATAAATTGACTAATACCCTACTTCATAAAATAGTAAATAAAGTATACTATTGTTTAATCGTTATACTATCAATACATGTTTGTATGTTGTTTGCTAACACACCTTCGTTATCATTGCTAGGGTATAAGAAAGTTGCACTATATTCTGCACCTCTATAAGTGACATAGACTGTAGCACCTGTAATATCGCTACCTAAATCAGAAGTGAATGAGAATTTACACACAAGTGCCTGATTACCATTAAGTTCTACATCATTATCAAAACTTAAAATTTTAAGATTATTAAAGTCAGAAAACATATAACTAGAGAATTCCTCTTTTGAAAAAGCTGTTAATGGATATGAAGAATCTGCCATATCAACTGTGAATGTCACAGATTCTGCTGTTTCATCATCAGCATAAAAGTTCATGTCTTTTTCTGTCATACCTGCAGGAAGTTTAAGACTGATGTTCATAGCTGTTGCTACATCTACTAATGCTGTTGATCCCGTGTTTGTATTTGTATCATTAGAATTGTCAGGGGCTTCTGCAACAGCAGGTCCAGTATAATCAATTTTAGTTTCAACAGTAATAACTTTAGTTGTAGAATCATAACCAATACCAATGTTAAATGACTCAGCTAAGTCACGAAGTTTGAAGAAGTTATTATTATTTATTGTATATGCACTTAAGTTTTGAATTAATTGACCATCTTTATAGATTTCGGATTTGTTCACTATTGCTTTCTTATTAAGACCATCATTTTTTGAGACTTCAGTAACTGCCCCCTGATAAGATTGGCCAGATACTAGGTTAATTCTTTTGTTTTCGCTATCCCAAGTTACCATGAACTGCTTTTCAGTTCCACTCACAACTTTTGCTATGTCTCTTAACTTGAAATAATTGTTATCATCTACTAGATACGCTTCTAACTCTAACAATTCTCCATTTACTAGAATTTCAGTGTTGTTTTGACTAGCTAGCACTTCGTTAGCTAAAGATAAAACAGTCATTTGTGCCAACAGAGCCATTACTACAACGCATACAACCATTAATTTTTTAGTCTTCATATAGAAACTCCTTCTAAAATATATTTTTGAAATCAGAAACAATTTCAAATCTTTTGAAATCATATCATATATAAAAAAGATACCCCGAAACTTGCTTGAATCGGCCTATTTTCGTCTTGAAATGACTTTTAGTGAAATACTGCTTTATGGTATAATGCATGAGTCAAATACGAATATAAGGAGCTTATGTATGTTAAAAATAGCTGTTTGCGATGACAACATAGAAGACCTTTCAAATATTGTGTCCATAATAAATGACTATATAGCTTTACATAGGGATAAAAACATGATTACTTACACAGCATTTCAAAATGCTGTTGATTTAATTGCAGTTATGGAAAGCGGCCAAAAATATGATTTGGTTCTATTAGATATTCTAATGCCTTTTTTAACAGGCATGGAAGCAGCTAAGGAAATACGACAGTTTAATAATGATGTGAGAATCATTTTTATTACCTCTTCTTCTGATTTTGCAGTTGATTCTTATTCGGTGGATGCTTATTATTATGCTTTAAAGCCTATGTGGAAAGATAAGCTTATTATCCTCTTAGACAAAGTAATTTCTGATATGGAAATTGATAAAGGCACTTCTTTTTTAGTAAAAAGCAAAACTGGCTTAACCAGAATTTACACAAATAAGTTAGAATTTGCAGAAATAATTGGAAAATCACTATTCTATCATTTTATTGACGGCTCAGTTATTGAAGCTGCTGGTTCTATGTCTGAAGTTGAAAAAGAGCTTCGTGATAACCCGTGCTTTATAAAGCCCCACCGTTCTTATATTATTAATATGACTCATATTGATACAATAAGCTCTAAAGAAATAAAAATGCAGTCGCAAATTTTAGTTCCTTTGGCAAGGGCTAGGTTAAATACTGTAAAATCGACCTACTTGAACTTCGCATTCAATAAAATATAAGAGTAAGTTAAACATTGATTACTTTTTAGTTTAAGCTCTGTATATTAGCTCTATCAAGTCAATATACTATCTATTAACATAATCTTGAAAGCTACATCTTGATCTCTAGTTTTAGAAGCTTTTGATCAGGTAAAACAATAATCTATCTCCAGAAAAAGTCCTAAAATGTGGTTTTTAGACTTTCTTTTCAGAATGTAGTATGTGCTTTTTTCTATTGAGTCTACCAACCACTTTTTTTACTTACATTATGAAATGATATAGAGTTAAAACCGATTCCACTAGAAAATTAGTAGTCTCTTTGTACCATTCATCAAAAAAGTTAAAGTACAGTTTTTCTGCCATATACATGGAGATAACTATTTCTTTAAAAACTACTGTCCGAAAGGGTCATCAACTAGTCCAATATCTTGCACATAAGCATACATTACAGCTTTTTCTACAAATGACATCTTGATTTATTCAAGGACTTTTGATAATGTCTCACGAATAGCAGTGGCCACTGAAATCTCTAAATGCACATGAGAATGATTAACTAATTTTATCGTTAACAGAATGTCAAAGAAACCTCCTCAAAACTTCCAGTTCCTCTTGATTTTTAAAAACCAGTGCATCTTTATATAGTATATTATAAGTTGGTTTCTAATAATCGCAGTATCTTCTCTTAGTTCCTCCTGCTCTCGATCAGACATACCCTCAAATTTTTGTATATTTAATTGATGTATTTTTTTTATTATCGCAGTGTCAAAATCTCAATCAATAAGAATTCAGTTCATCAACAGCATCTAATTAGTAAGTGTTAAAACCTTCTAAGTATATGTTGCTATTACACTATTTAACTACTTATCACATTAAACCCTATCCTAAAATATTATCTTAAGTACATAGTCAAAACTTGTTACAATTTAGCACCTTTTACTTTTCCCTAAACTACAAAAGTATTAGAGCACTAACAGCTTTAAGAAGCTTTAATGAATACTGAGACTAATTTCTTTCACTTTTCTCTTGTCCAAACGACTTTTTTTGATGGCTTGTCTAGAAGTCTTTTGACTACAGCTTAATCGTTTCTCTAACTTAATCTTGTTTATAGTCTGTTTCTTCTTTTATATTTGCATCTCCAGTGCTACATCTATTCTCATTTCCTGTCTCCTACTTAATTTAAATTACAGGCAATTATATCATGCTCTGGCAATCTCAGTATGCAATTTTCAAGCAACTTTATTACATTCAAAAAAGTAGAATTGCTAAAATATATAGTTTTTATTTAAAGGTTTCTAGAGTAGCTGAGTTAAGTTAATAGAATTTTTCATCTATATAGTCATTACAAGGTGAAAATGAGTCAACTCAAGCAATACGAATTTTTTACTGATTAACGTTGGTATAATATCAATAGCTTATATTTGTAAGATAAAAAAGAATATTTTGAAAAATATTTAGTAGAAAATAGTGGAAGATAATAGGAGTTACTGTTTACAGTGGTTTTAATAAAGAAAGTAGCAATAGTTATTTCAATAGTGGTCCATTGAAATAGCTGCCCTTCTTACTGTTCTTGAAACTGAGTTAACCAAAATAACAGCTTCTAATTAAATGAGTCTTTTTAGAATAAACCATAGTTTATATAAAACCTAAAATAATCTTTTCAAACAAATGTAACTTAGTTGACGATTATCTTAATACGCTTCTTAAGAAATGTTTTCCAACTTATGCTTTTACTTTAGAAAAGAACTATTAAAACTTAAGAGCCTCTTGTTAAATCGTATTAAAAGACAGAGTAATAATAGAAGTTTAACCTTGCAACTTGTATTAGTATCCACTAAACACGCCCATTTTAAAAAGTATTATTTATATTATATGTAAGAAGGAGGTCAAGTTTTATTCTAAAGTAGTTGTGGATTGACGTGTAGTTCTTATAGTTTAGTTTATAAATTCAAAAATAAAGGAGACCCCGAATGAAAAAAAAGTTTATTACTTTAACAAGCTTAGTGTTAATGATGCTACTTATTATAACCAGCCAGATTTCTGTTAATGCAATTTCACAACCTTTTAACGTCAAGCAAGCACAAGCAAAGGTTCTAGTAAATGGTGTATTGACAGATTTTGAAGCGTATAATATCAATGGTAACAATTATTTTAAATTGAGAGATATTGCTGTTGTCGTATCTGGTACTCAAAAACAATTTGAGGTTACTTGGGATGCTGATAAAAGAGCAATTAATCTAATATCTGATTCAGATTATACTCCCTCAGGCAATGAACTATCAAAAGGCGATAGCACACCAAAACAAGCAGTATTAAACTCTTCTCCTATATATAAGGATGGAGAAAAAATCGCACTTACAGCATACAATATTGGTGGCAACAATTTCTTTAAATTAAGAGATTTAACCCAAGCTTTCAATATTGGAGTTACTTGGGATGGTGCTACTAGTACTGTAGGAATAGATACTTCACTAGACTATATGCAGGCCTCAAATCCTGTATCTGATCCTGTATCTGATCCTGTAACTACTGGAACCTCACAGATTGCTACACCTCTAACTACAAAATTATTAGTTGATGGGGTAGAGAAAAAACTAGAAGCATATACGATAAGCAATAAAGAATACTTTAAATTAAACGATCTTGCTATTGTTTTAAGTAACACAGAAAAAGGATTTACAGTAGAAGAATATACTGATGGCAATTTTACAGTAATTTCAACTGATAGGTTTAGTACCCCAAAGAATACTTCTAGTATAGTTCAAGGAGATGGAACTAAAAAAGAAGCAACTCTTATCATGCCTAAAGTTTATTTCAACACTAACGAAGTAAGATTTATTACTATTTATGATATAAATGGGAAACATTATTATCAACTAGAGGAGTTAATGGAATTAGTTAGATGTGGTGTTATCAGAGATAAGAATGCTAATACAATTAACTTAGTTCCTAAAAAGCTTTATGAACCAGCATTTTTACCAATACCAGCAGGTGATGCAGCTTATCAAAAACTTCAACAAGATTTGTATGATGCCTATTTTAGAGATGACTCTTTTAGAGGTGAATACATAGATCTTGAAGGTATAATTACAGTTCCAGATAATGCTACCTTATATGTGCCTAATGGTGTTACTTTAGACACTAGTGGTTACAGAATATTCTTAGGGAATAATTCCACCTTCTATGTAAGAGGTGACTGGATAGTTGAGTATCCAGACAGAGTACTTTTCCCTGTTTCAAAGCAAACTAAAAATTCAATTTATATTGATGAAGATCCATTTGGTTCCTATCAACCACAAGATATGGCTATATATCAAAAATTGAGTAGTCTTACAACTGGAGTAATCGTACGACTTGATGGGGGTAATTGGGCCTGGAATGAAACAGATATACCTTTTGAATCAGCTAGTTTCTCCTATGGTTCAAGCTCACATGGGTTAGAACAGATTTTACTTAACTTTGAAAGAGACGAGAAAGATATTAAACAAGATCTAAAACTGGTTCTTCATGAAAGAAACGGAAAGACCCATACTATAATGTATAGAAACGTAAGAAACAGTATCGATTTAATGCCTAAACTAGCTGGTGTAGTTGGCGAAAGTATTGGTAAAAATACAACAATAACTAAAGTTGATGTATTTAACTACTATATCGGAGAGCATGATAACCCAGATAATGAAGTTGTCTTAAAACCTATTACTATACCAGTAAACTGGAATATAACTACAACAGGAACAAAACCTAGTGGGAACTTAAGTGCAGAGATTGATCAGTATAGTGATCTTGAAAGTTTAGTTAATATTCATGGGCTAACTAACAATACCTATATTGCTAAATACACCTATGCTGCTCAAAGTAATAGAGTAGAGATAAATGATTATAGCTTAATCTCTCCTGAACACGATTTTACAATAAGGCATTTAGATTTTGCAGATGAAATTATGAAAGACACTATTGTTGGGAATCATACCAACATTGCTTTAATAAAAGGTGAAAAAGGAACCACACAGAACTCTTATGATTTCAAAGTTTCGCCATTAAGTTCTGATCTACTGTATGTCGCCAATGTAGATTACCCTTCTGAAGCTTCTTTAGTTGTTGAAGGTAATAAAACCTATCTAAACTTCAAAATGGTTAACTTTAAAGGTTTACCACTTACAGGTAGGGTATATAGGACTAATATAATGGTTAAAGCTCAAATGAAAGATGCTACAGACACTACACCAGAAGTAATATTTAGCGGTTCTGTACCAGGAGATAGGATTGATATAACACCTTATCTCACAAGTCAGATTGACAAACTCTACGTTTATGGTTATAAAGAATTGTTTGGTGGCTACAAAATCCCTAGTAAAAATTTCTTTGAAATTACTATGACTAATAGCACCTTTTCCATAGAGTCAGTAGAGCTTGGTGAAGACACAAATGTCAATATTAGCAAATTTAAATCATCTGGATCTCAAGGAATAGTAACTTCAAACGTTAAATTTATCAATAATGATAGAGATATTGAGAAAATTCAAATCTCACCAACAGGCGAGAATGTTTGGACAGATGTTTTAGTATTACCAAATGGTGACTTAGACAAGTTTGCTCCGAGAACTGAGCTTACATTGCCTATGACTTTTGATTCTAGTAAATTATGGGATATTAAAATTACAACTTGGCCATTTGGAGATGTTCATGATATAAAAGAAATTGATTTTTCTGGGATAAGTTCAAAGCCAGGCGCTACTATAGAAATCAAATATTTATTGCTTACAGGAAAGACTGTGGTTATTGTGAGTGGTAGTACAGATGCTCCAGCACCTAAAGCAGGAGATTTCAACACTGACACCATAGATGTAATTCTAGTGGCAGGAGAAAATGTGAAAACCTTTGATGTATCAGATTTTTCACTTGTATTCAATGATGTAAAGAAAAATAAATATCCATATAATGATATAAGAATTATCGATCTTTCACCGACAACAGCAGGAAACGCTAAGCTAACTATTGCAAGAGATTTGATTCCAAAAGTTAATTTGAATAATTATTACAATCAACTTAATCTATATTATAAAGACTATGAAGTAGGAACTATATATTTTAATGCGTGGCAGTAGTCACTTATAATAATAGTCACATTGCAAAGTTATCAGTGAAGAAATCTTCATTGTGCATTTCTTAACGCAAAGTATATTCAAATTGTGTATTTTTATTGGTTAAATATTATAAAGACTCAAAAACATTTAATCAAATTTTCAAGCTTACTTATAAATTAAAGTAAGTTTAAGCTAAAGAAAACAAACAACTGAAATACATAGTCTTGAGAAACAAAAGAATACTGAGAAATCATTAATAACAAAAGAAAACCCACACTCGAGAATAAGATCTGAGTGTGGGTTTTTAGCATAAAAATGCTAAAAGTAATGAAAAAGATAATATAAAAACGCAGTTAAAAAAGAATTATAAGGATGTGTAAGAATGTACATTGTTACTATTCTGGATGACTCAGAATCAGGAGGAGCAGCTGTGATGTATCAAGTAGTGGCACAAGCAATTTTTTAATGTGAAAAAAAGAGAAAAAGCTCTAAATTTTCTCTTACTTCCGGTAGTGTAAAATATTTTGTGTACATTAAGAAATCCTTTCACAAGAGTAATTAATAGGATAAAATTTAATTATGAAAGTGGAGGATTTTTTTAATGGAAAGAAAAGAAAATATTAAAGAGTTAGTAA
>Ga0334892_1002277_pt1 | contig 14017 bp, 9 predicted proteins | sample GraSluR3_MG_4_FD_207213 | JGI IMG/M metagenome (GOLD analysis project Ga0334892, IMG submission 207213) | Sludge microbial communities from methane-producing bioreactor in Wageningen University, Netherlands - Granular Sludge_15_04-R3 | ecosystem: Engineered > Bioreactor > Anaerobic > Unclassified...
CAGTCCTCTTTCACACCGGCAGTTGACGGTCGATGAAGACAATCAATTTGCACGTGTCTCGTTACCGCTTCAATCCGTCTATCAAGATGCGAACTGGGAACTCAACTTCTCGGTGAAACGAACGTACTATACCAATACACAGACCATGTTAGAAACGGGGATGCTCGGGCTGCTTGTGCTCGGTCTTGGTCTATTGTTGACACTGTTTTGGTCGGTGAATCAAATTGTCACGAAACGATTGATGGGCATCGTCAACGAACTGAAATGGATCACGAAAGAACGGAATAGTCGGTTACGGATTCAGTTGCATCCAAATCAACAAGACGAGATTGAAGAGATGGCGATCAGCATGAACGAGGTGCTCGATGCACTCGAACAGACACAAAAGGAATCGTTGACGCGTGCCTTCCGAGATTCTTTGACCCGTCTTCCGAACCGCTTGGCAGTCGAAGAGATGTTCGTGAGCTTACCGGACACGACCCGATCGATTGGAGTGATGGGAATCGATCTCGACAACTTCCGCCGGATCAACGATCAATTTGGTCAGCGTACGGGAGATGCGATGCTGACGTTCTTTGCCTCTCGTTTGATGTTTTATAAAGAGGATGGCTTCGTTGCGAGAATCGGAGCGGACGAGTTCATCTTGATTCATCCGGAATGGACGACCGAGGAGCTCATGATCATCGCCAATCAATTGGTGAAAGATTTGCGCGAATGGGGTTTGAAGCAAGGGATGAACCATTTGACCTTGAGTATCGGCATCGACGAATTGACTGGACCGACGCATCATTCCTATGAGGTGATGATGGCGCGACTCGATGTCGTCTTACACGAAGCCAAAGCATCCGGGAAAGATCAGATTCTTTCCTATCATGAGATTGAAGATGGGAGTCATTACTTGCAGGCGCTCGAGATGGAACGTGATTTACGTCATGCGCTGCGTCATGATGAGTTCGAACTCTATTACCAACCAATCGTCTCTCCGCAGCCGTTTCAAGTTAGAGGAGTCGAGGCGTTGATTCGCTGGCACCATCCACAGAAAGGGTTCGTCTCTCCCGGCGTGTTCATTCCGGTTGCGGAGCAACTCGGGCTCATCTCGGATGTGGGACGCTGGGTGCTGGTGCGCGCTATCACCGAGATTCAAGAGTACGCAGAGCGACTTGACTTATTTTTATCGATTAATGTATCGAAGCGTCAGATTTTAGACGGCTCGTTTTTAGAAGCGTTGGAGGAAACGCTCGCTAAGACAGGATTTCCCCCACACCGGTTGCATGTGGAAATCACAGAGAGTGAGGTCGGTGGGAATGTGTATGAACTTCAACAGTTCATTCAAGCGTTAAAGACCATCGGGGTCAAAATTTCACTCGATGACTTCGGTGTCGGGACATCGTCACTGTCATATCTGCAATCCTTGCGTCTCGACATCGTTAAAATCGATCAGAATTTCGTGAAAGGGATTCCGGAGAATAAGTTTGACCGCGCGCTGTTAGAAGGGCTATATCAAACTTTCCAAACGCTTGGACTCGAGATTGTCACGGAAGGGGTCGAGCGACCGGAACAGCTTGCGTTCGTATTAGAATATAGTGGTTCGCTCATTCAAGGTTATCATTACAGTAAACCGATTCCGGTCAATCAATTGCACCTGTACTTACGTAAAACCGTCATGACTCAAATTTGATGTAGGTGACTCTTCATAGGAAGAGTCGCCTTTTTTGTGAAAAATATATGTGAAATTTGTTACAATAGGGAACATAACTTGCGACCCATTCAGAGAAAAGGTAAACTTGAAACAGGTAAAGAAAACGCTTTCAAAATTATTCTTTTATAGCTTTGAAAGGGAAAAAGGGAGGATTGGGTTCGATGCCAACAAAAAGAACGGCGCGGGCACCGTGGTCTAAAGTGATGATTCGTTCACAACTTGAAGTCGTAGATCGATTGCGGCCACCTTCGCTCGTCTTACAAAACGCAACGTATTTGAACGTCTACGTAAAACAATGGAGAACCGCGAATATTTGGATTGAGGGAGATCGCATCGTGTATGTCGGTCCAGACTTACCAGAATCAGCGGTCGAAACGGTCGATGTGACAGGAAAGTATATTGTACCTGGGTATATCGAGCCTCACGCTCATCCGTTTCAATTATACAATCCGGCGACGTTGTCAAAATATGCAGGAGAGCGTGGAACGACGACGCTCGTCAATGACAACATGCTGCTTTTTTTACAAGAGAAAGAGCAAGCGTTTGCGCAACTCGATGCGATTCAACAATTGCCGACGAGTACATATTGGTGGGCCCGTTTGGATACGCAAACGGAGTTGGACCGGGAGAGCGTGGCTGTCGACTCGGAACGCATTCACGAGTGGTTTAACCATCCGGACGTCGTCATGGCAGGTGAATTAACGGCATGGCCGCGCGCCTTGAAGGGTGATGATGAGATGCTTCAGTGGATGCTTGACGCCGAGACGTGCGGTTTGCCGGTCGAGGGGCATTTTCCGGGGGCGTCGCCGAAGACATTGACTAAAATGGCGTTGATGGGAGTACACAGCGACCATGAGGCGATGACGGCGGAAGAGGCGTTCAATCGATTGGAACTAGGTTATACGACGACGCTTCGACATTCCTCGATTCGTCCGGACCTGCCGGAGATGATCCGTGATCTATTGGCAAATGGACTGACGGCGTTCGACCATCTCATGGTGACAACGGACGGTTCGACACCGGGCTTTTATGAGGACGGCATGCAGGATGCTCTTGTCCGCATTTTGATCGAAGCGGGATTACCGGCTATCGAAGCCTACCGGATTGTCTCTCATAACGTGGCTCGTCACTTTGACCTCGATCACATTTTAGGGGCGATTGCGCCAGGCCGTATCGCGCACTTGAACATTCTAGATGCCATCGAGGAACCGCGTCCGACGGCTGTGATTGCGAAAGGGCAATGGATTTATCGTGATGGGGTATCGCTTTTCCCGAACGAATTAGTGGAAGCAGTCCTCAATAAGATGCCGTCGACAGACGTTTCGATCGAGCTGACGCCACAAGACCTATCTTTCAGCATGCCCGTCGGACTCGACATGATCAACTCGGTCATCATGAAACTGTTTAAAATTACGCATGACACGGGTCAAGATGCATTGCCGCGTGATGGAGACGAATCGTTTCTCATGTTGCTTGATAAAGAAGGGAAATGGCGATTGAACACGGTCTTGAAAGGTTTCGCCCGAGATTTCGGTGGACTTGTCAGTTCGTACTCAATCAGTGGGGATTACTTGATTTTAGGAAAATGTAAACAGGATATGTTGCTGGCGTTCAAACGAATGAACGAGCTCGGAGGCGGGATTGTCCTCGTAGACCAGGGCGAAATCGTTGCGGAGATTCCGTTACCACTCTGTGGGATGACGTCGACGGAGCCACTCGAAACACTCATCGGTCAAGAGAAACAGCTGCGAGACGAGCTCATGGCGAGGGGCTATCAGTTCGAAGACCCGATCTATACATTACTATTTTTAGCGTCTACCCATTTGCCGTATGTTCGGGCGACACCTCTCGGCATTTACGAAGTCATGAAGAAACAAGTACTATTTCCTGCGATTTTGCGATGAATAGTTGAGTCCGGGGCGCCCCTGCTTTAGAATGAGAAAGAAGTATGAGTAGAGAGGATGCTTGCGGATGCAACTCGATAAATTACGAGGTCGAGAGCTCGATCAATTATTTGAAGCGATTTTGAAGCTCGAGACACTCGAAGACTGTTATCAATTATTCGAAGATTTAGCGACTGTTAATGAAATTCAAGCACTTGCGCAACGACTTGAAGTGGCGCGGCAAATTCGTGAAGGAAACACGTATCATAAAATTGAGGATGCGACAGGCGCCTCAACGGCCACGATTTCACGTGTGAAGCGATGCTTGAACTATGGGACAGGCGGATACGATCTCGCTCTTGAACGTCTACAACAAACAAAAGGTGACTCGTAAGAGTCATCTTGTTTTTGATGGAGGGGAGGGGCGAGATGCAACAGAAATTCATGAAACGGAACTTACAATTGTTCTTTCGAAATTTAACACCGGTCCAAACACTCGTGTTAATTTATAGTGCGGCAGCGATTTTATCAGTTTTGCTTCTCGCCTTACCAATCGCCCATAAGCCCGGAGTGACGATCACGTTTACCGATCTTGTCTTCTTTGCGGTGAGCTGTGTCAGTGTCACCGGCCTGACACCGATTGTAGTCACCGATACCTTCTCCACGTTCGGCTTATTTATCATCCTGTTCATCGTCCAAGTGAGCGGTGTCGGATTGATCAGTTTGCACGTCATCATGTGGATTTTACTCGGGAAACGGATTGGGTTCAGGGAGCGGCAACTGATTTTACGCGACCAAAACCAGACGTCCATGTCTGGTATTGTCAAATACATCACGGAAATCGTGATCACCGTTATCGCCATCGAGGCGGTCGGTGCCGTCGTGCTCGGGGTCCATTACTTAAATTATTTTGATACCATCGGAGAAGCCTTCTTACAAGGATTGTTCGGGTCGATCAGTGCGACGACGAATGCCGGGTTTGACATTACGGGAAGTTCGCTCGCACCATTCCGTGAGGACCCGTTCGTCATCTTTACACAAATCGCGCTCATGACCGGTGGTGCCATCGGATTCCCGGTGCTTGTAGAAATTCGAACGTACTTGGTGAGCCGAATCACTCGAAAACGTCATACGTTCCCAAGTCGATTCTCTTTGTTCACGAAATTGACGGTTTCAACCTTCTTTATTTTGATTGCTGTCGGTACGGTCGGCTTGTTCATCTTTGAATACAACAATGCCTTTAAAGACTTGCCGCTCTGGTTGGCACTTTCGGATTCGTTGTTCCAATCCGTGACGACACGAAATGGTGGTCTATCGACGGTAGATGTCAATCTATTCTCTGAAGCGAGCATGTTGCTTCTGTCCATCCTTATGTTCATCGGGGCATCTCCATCGTCTGTTGGTGGGGGGATTCGGACGACGACGTTTGCTGTAGCCGTGCTCGGTGTCGTCGCCTTCATTCGTGGGGACTCGTCCATCAAAATTTTCGGTCGTGAAATCGTCCTTGAAGATATTTGGAAAGCGTTCGTGATCATTACGGTCTCGCTTGCCGTGTTACTATCAGGTGTCATGGTCATGGCTTATTTTGAGGATGCTTCGTTGACACGAATCTTATTCGAGGCGTGTTCTGCGTTCGGGACGACGGGCCTATCCGTCGGATTGTCCTCCGAATTTAGTAACGTTGGAAAATGGGTGTTGACGATTCTCATGTTCATCGGTCGGATCGGCGTCATCGCCTTCATTCTCATCCTGCAACGGAGACAACCGAAGCGGATGTATAACTATCCGAAAGAATCAATCATCTTAGGATAAGGAGATTGTCATATGAAAGCATTTTGGATCAACTTCGGATACGTCTTTATTGTTCCGGTTCTTCCGTTTATCGCCATCGTCAATGGAACGGCACTCTGTTCACCGGACTCGCCGCTCCTTGACATACCGGTGCTCGGATTCTTTTTAGCGAATCCGCTCTGGTTCGTCCCCGTTTACGGTCTATTCGCCTTGCTTGTTGCGAAATGGTTGACGGATCGGGAACGGAATCGTACGGCACGTTCGTGACTTGCTTCGGCAAGTCTTTTTTTGTTGGGGAGATGCACGGGAGGAAAAAAATCGATACACTAGAGAAGGATTCGATAGGAGGGAATGAGTTGGAATTTCAGACGTGGCGACATGTGTTTAAACTAGATCCGAATAAGGAGCTCACAGATGAGGTCCTCCAGGCGCTCATCCATTCGGGGACCGACGCCTTTTTGATCGGGGGAACGGATGGGATTGATGCAGAGAATACATTTGCGCTTTATGCGAGAGTCCGAGATGCCGGGATTCCAATCGCACTTGAGATTAGCCATCCTAGTCAAGTCATCCACGGATTCAATCATTACTTCGTGCCCACCGTGCTGAATGCAGGAACTCCGGAATGGATCATTGGTCATCATGCGCGTGCGTTTGAACGATATGGCCATTTCTTTGATGCCCGTCTTGTCACGGCCCAAGGATATCTCGTCTTGAACCCGGAGGCGAAAGTCGCTGACGTGACGGCAGCGCGATGCGATTTGACGATGGAAGAGTCCGTGGCATACGCGGAAGTCGGGCATCACTTGTTCCGTCTTCCCTCGCTCTATATCGAATATAGTGGACGACTCGGGAATCCTGATGTCGTCAAAGAGATTCGTTTGGCGTTGCCTGATGCACATCTCTTTTACGGTGGTGGCATTGAGGGAGAAGAGACGGCGCGATTGATGGGTGCACATGTCGACACGATTGTTGTCGGCAATATCATTTATGAAGACTTAGCTGGAGCACTTGCGACTGTCCGAGCACTCCGATAAAATAAGAACAAACGTTTGGAACAAGGAAGGAAACGATTATGTATAATCTTAGCGAAGAATTAGTCAAAGGCATGAACCCGGAACAAGCAGAAGCAGTGAAGCATACGGATGGCCCGCTGTTGATCATGGCGGGTGCGGGGTCTGGGAAGACCCGTGTCTTGACGCATCGTGTCGCCTATTTGATGGCGGCGAAGCAAGTGGCACCGTGGAACATTTTAGCGATCACGTTCACGAATAAGGCAGCACGAGAAATGAAAGATCGGATTGCCCGTCTTGTGGGTGGTGTCGCCGAAGACATTTGGATTTCTACATTCCACTCCATGTGCGTCCGGATTTTACGACGCGATATCGATCGCATCCGCTATGACAGGAGCTTTTCCATTTTAGATGCCTCGGATCAATTGACAGCGATCAAACAGGTGTTGAAAGAATTGAACCTCGATCCGAAGAAGTACGAACCGCGTACCCTTCTCGGGATGATTTCAAATCATAAAAATGAGCTGCGTACGGCGAAAGATGCGGCTGCCCTCGTCGGGAACAATCCGTACGAGCGAATCATCTCGGACGTCTACACAGCGTATGAGAAAAAGTTGAAACAAAACAATGTGCTCGACTTTGACGACTTGATCATGAAGACGATTCACTTATTTCAAGAAGCACCGGACGTGTTGGCGTTCTATCAGAAGAAATTCAAGTACATCCATGTCGATGAGTATCAGGATACGAACCGTGCCCAATATACGCTCGTCAAACTTCTCGCACAGGCACACGAGAATTTATGTGTCGTCGGGGATTCGGATCAGTCCATTTATCGTTGGCGCGGTGCCGACATCGCCAATATCTTGACGTTCGAGAAAGATTATCCGAGCGCCCATGTCATCTTGCTCGAACAAAACTATCGTTCGACGAAACGGATTTTAGAGGCGGCGAACGGTGTCATCCAAAACAACGCTTCCCGGAAAGAGAAGAACTTGTGGACTGAAAATGATGAAGGAGAGAAACTGTTGCTCCATGTCGCATCGGATGATCGCGACGAAGCGTTCTTCATCATGAACCAGATGAAAGAGCTGAAGATGGAAGGGATGGACTACGGACAGATGGCGGTCCTTTATCGGACGAACGCTCAATCACGTGGACTCGAGGAGATGCTCCTCAAATCGAACATCCCATACAAAATGGTCGGCGGGACGAAGTTCTATGAGCGAAAAGAGATCAAGGACGTCCTCGCATACTTGCGATTGATCGCCAACCCGGATGAGGACATCTCGTTCGTTCGTGTCGTCAATGAGCCGAAACGCGGAATCGGTGCCGCGACGATTGATAAACTAGGTGACTTTGCAGATATGCAAGGCGTCTCACTTATGGATGCGATTCGTGACATCGAATTGTCAGGCATCGCCCCACGCACTGCGACGAAACTCGCGGACTTCCGCCAAATGATGCTGGATTTACGGCAGATGGCGGACTACCTCTCCATTTCAGAACTCGTCGAAGAGGTATTGAAGAAAACAGGATATGAAGAGATGCTCAAAATCGAGAAGACGCTTGAAGCGGAAAGCCGACTCGAGAACTTGCAAGAGTTTCTGTCGGTCGCCCAAAACTTTGAGAAAGAGAGCGATGAACAGACGCTCGTCGCCTTCCTTACCGATTTGACGCTCGTCTCAGACCTCGATTCACTCGATGAAGTCGATGAGTCGCATCAAGTCACGTTGATGACGTTGCACTCGGCGAAGGGACTTGAATTCCCGGTCGTCTTCTTGATTGGAATGGAAGAAGGACTTTTCCCGCACAGCCGTGCCTTGAACGACGAGGAAGAGATGGAAGAAGAACGTCGTCTTGCGTATGTCGGGATCACCCGTGCCGAGAAGCGTCTCTATTTGACACGTGCTCAGTCACGAATGCTGTACGGTCGCTTCCAAAACAACCCAGAGTCGAGATTCTTGCATGAGTTGCCGGAAACGTTGTTAGAGCGGTCCGGTAAGGCGAGAAAACCGATGCCATGGAACCCGGTCGAGTCACCAGGGAAGTTACCAGTGAATGGCTTTAGTTCGAAACCGAAGCCGAAACTCGCCCAATCATCCGGTGCCGAAACGGTCGGCTGGAATGTCGGCGACAAAGCGAATCATAAAAAATGGGGACAAGGGACGGTCGTTCAGACACGTGGTGAAGGCGACCAACTCGAAGTCGACATCGCATTCCCGGAAGTCGGGATCAAGCGCCTATTGGCTAAATTTGCCCCTATCGAAAAAGCGTGAGGTGAGAATATGGAGATGGCAGAACGCGTAGAAGAGCTACGTCAAACGTTAAATCAATATGGTTACGAGTATTACGTACTCGACCGTCCGAGCGTGCCGGATTCGGAGTATGACCGATTGATGAACGAATTGATTCAAATCGAGACTGATTATCCTGAACTTCGAACACCGGATTCTCCGACGCAACGCGTCGGAGGGGCTCCGCTCGACGCATTCGTCAAAGTGACACATGACACGCCGATGCTCTCGCTCGGCAACGTCTTCTCGAAAGAGGAACTCGTCGAGTGGGTGGAGCGAATCGAGAAAGATCTCGGCTACACGCCGACATTCGTGGCAGAACTCAAATTTGATGGTCTCGCTGTCTCGTTAAAATATGAGAATGGCCGTCTCGTCCGTGGTGCGACGCGCGGGGACGGGACGACGGGTGAGGACATCACGCAAAACTTGAAGACGATTCGTTCCATCCCTCTCCGATTAAATGAGGACGTGACGTTTGAAGTGCGAGGTGAGGCGTACATGCCGAAACGTTCGTTCGAACAATTGAATGATGAACGAGAACGTATCGGCGAACCACTTTTCGCAAATCCGAGAAACGCTGCTGCCGGTTCACTTCGACAACTCGACTCAAAAATTGCGGCGTCAAGAAATTTGGCGTTCTTCGCATACGGTTTGGTGTCGCAAGACGATCTCGTCGCGTCACATGACGAATCACTCGATTATTTGAAACGACTCGGTGTCGCAGTGAGCGGAGATTATACAACATGCCAGACGGCGGATGAACTGTGGGATTACATTGAAACATACGTGACAAAACGGAGTGACCTCCCATATGAAATTGATGGGATCGTCATCAAAGTGGCCGGGTATGAAGAACAGGAACAACTTGGTTTCACCGCTAAAAGTCCGCGCTGGGCCGTCGCGTACAAGTTCCCGGCAGAAGAAGTCGTGACGACGATCGAGGACGTCGATTTTAGTGTCGGTCGTACGGGGAAGGTCACACCACGGGCACGATTTGCCCCGGTTTCTGTGGCGGGGTCGACCGTGACGTATGCGACGCTTCACAATGAAGATTTTATAAAGGAAAAAGATCTTCATATCGGTGACCGAGTCGTCATCAAAAAAGCAGGAGATGTCATTCCGGCCGTCGTATCGGCACTGGCGAGTGAACGGAGCGGGGAAGAGCGGGTGATTGAATTCCCGACACATTGTCCGGCGTGTGGGTCGGAGTTGATTCGACTCGAAGGAGAGGCGGATCATCGTTGTGTCAATCCGGAATGTCCGGCACAACTGCTTGAAGGACTCATCCATTTCGTGTCGAGACAGGCGATGAACATCGACGGGCTCGGCGAGAAAGTCATCACGCAGCTTCACGAAGCTGGGCTCGTTCACAATGTGGCCGACCTGTATCGCTTGGACCGAGATGATTTACTTGGACTCGAGCGTATGGGCGAGACGTCAGTGACGAACTTGCTCTCGGCAATCGAACAGTCGAAGCAAAATTCATTGGAACGGGTGCTCTTCGCCCTCGGGATTCGACTCGTCGGACAAAAGGCGGCTTCTTTAATTGCAGAACGGTTCGAGACGATGGAGGCAATCATCGCGGCGACAGTCGAAGAATTGACAGCCATCGATGGCATCGGGACAAAGATGGCAGAATCGATCGTTCTCTATTTCGAAAAACCGGAAGCACGTGAACTCGTCAAAGAACTTTCAGAATCGGGAGTCAATCTTTCCTTCAAAGGAACGAAACGACCAACGACGGAAGGAGCACCGCTCTCTGGGAAGACAGTCGTATTGACTGGGAAATTGCACGAAATGACACGTGGCGAGGCTGGGAAACAGCTTGAACTTCTCGGAGCGAGTGTAACGGGAAGTGTAAGTAAGAACACAGACTTGCTCGTCGCCGGTGAAAAAGCAGGTTCGAAGCTGGCGAAAGCGGAATCTCTCGGAATCGAAGTGTGGGATGAGGCAAAACTGCTCAACTTTTTACATGAACAAGCATAAGACGTTCGCTTCGGCGAACGTTCAGCTTGTTGACAAATAACATGTTCGAACTCGTCCGTCGGGCGAGCAACGCAAACGGTCGTCATCTGGCGGCCGTTTTTCTTTTTCTAAGGTCACGACAGCCGAAGGAAAAGCTCGGTATTTACTTTGAATCGATGTTTTAGAAAGGGAAGGTAAACGCCGAAATCATCCTCCTCGGGCCGCTGTTCAACATCCGTTTCGTTCGTCAGACCGCGAAGGATGGATTGGGTCGACTTGTTGATCATTAGATCCGCCCTCTGTGTGTTCTTCTCACACCATTACATGGGACGAAGGACAAAAGGTGACCAAGAACGGGCAGGCGAGACTCCTGAGGGAATAGCAAGCAAAGGGAGACCCAGCAGTGACGCAGTCGCGATGCGGCTCCCTGCTTGCCCCTAGGAAAGCGAGCCGTGTCCGGATTGGGCATAAGACCTATACTTTGTTTACAGTCTGGACGTTCGCTTCGGCGAACGTTTTTTATTTTTTCGGAAATAAATGGGATTGAGCAGGTTCGCACAAGCGTGTGAGGGGTATAGATTAACTAAATCAAAATGCTAATATATTTTTGCGAGAGAACCCTTTGACATCATGACTTTCACACACACATTCCTCTCATTCCTCTACGTGGTGAACGTCGTCATCGGAACGATTGCGATTCGAGCGCTTGTTTTCACCTTAGAGGAGGGACCAACATCATGACACACAACATCCAGCGCTTCGTTGCCGTATTTACCATCCTCATGTTCCTTTCAACCTTATTTGGGGTGCCTACCGCCAAAGCGGACACGACCACGTTCCGGTATATCCAAGTGAATTTGACAGATGAGGAAAGCGAAACATTATATGAATCAAGTCTCGTCTATGAAGGAATCACGTATTACGGGGTCCGTGAATCAGCTGACGTTTGGCGATTTATGATTGATGCGGAAGCAGTAGACGACTCGTTGATTGATCTCATCACGCTCTACGATGCGGAAGGTGTACCGTATACGTTTTCTCCAAACACCATCACGGAAGCCTATCCTATCGAAGAGGAGGAACCGCCGGTTGTCACAGAACCAGATCCAGCAGAAGAAGTGACGCCACCGGTTGAACCAGAACCAGTCGTCGAAGAGCCGACGACTGAACCGACGTTACCGAAGCTCGCCGTTGAAGCAATCAACATCGCCGCAGTCGACCGAGCCGTTGTCGGAGGCGAAATATCGTATACGTTCATTGTAGAAAACACAGGAGACACGCCGATGACGGTGACAGAATTCTCTCATGAGTATGTGAGCGGAGACATCGATCATCAATCAATCGAATCGTTCAATCAACACGTATTTGATCGTTTGAATGAATTAATAGGAGAAGACGGTCTCTTGCCGGGGGAACGGGTGGAAGTGACAGAAGTTTTAGCGATTCAGACCGGATATTCGTTCGACGCTCATCCTGAGATCGGCAGTGTCTTTCGGGTGACCGGAGTGGATGAATTCAACCGGGTCGTCATATCAGAGAGTCAACAGATTATCCTTTTGCAAACTCCAGACTTCATCGTGAATGCGACGGTTGAGAAGGCGACCGTTCAACCGGGAGAGCCCGTTCGCTATACGTATACGGTCACCAATCCTTCGAAAGTCACCTTATTTTTAGCGGACGCGATGCTCACATGGCCAAGCGGTGCCTTGACAGAAGAAGAACGAAACCAGGCAAATCAACGATTCGCGGAGCAAGTCGAAGCAATTCCTACTTTCAGAGACGGACTCGGTCCGGAAGAAGAAGTGACGTTCTCGTTTGAGCTTCCGCTCCTCACATCTTATGATATGAGAGCCGGGGCTGAATTGATTCAACGTGCCACATTCACCTTTGAGGTGGATGAAGGGATTGCGGTTACTCACTCTGTCGACGTACCGGTAGCAGTGAAGCAACCTGTTCCGGTAAAAGAAGAGCCGAAACAAGACGCTAACAAACAGAAGACAGAGGTGAAAACCACACCACCTGCCGTGACAGTCGTCGTCAAAGAGAGTGGAGCGAAACGAGTCGAGCACATCGATGAAGCCGATCCGTACGCACAAGGCGTACTTCCGATGACAGGCGAAGCGGATGATCTATGGCACGTCATGCTCGGTACACTTCTCTTCGCGTCAGGACTCCTCTTGTTGATTCGTCGCAACCATCCGTCAACGAAACCATAAATCGACATCCCTTCTCGTTCATCCGAGAAGGGATTTGTTCTGATTCCGCTTCGATACTTTTTTCGTGGAACGATTTTGTTATAATGGACAAAGTGAAATAGGAAACGATGTTCAAAGGAGCTAGACATAGATGAAATGGAAACAACTCGTCATCCCGACAATCGCCTCGGCGCTATTGTTGAGTGGATGTTCAATGAAAATACCGATGGGTGAAGAAGAAGCGACACCAACTGGGGACGAAACAGCGGCCGAAGGCGTCACACAAGCGATTGAAGCCCGTGACTCATACTACCAGATGGTCATTCCGTTCAAACCGGCGGCAGCGAGAGGACTCGCCCAACGTCAAGTCAGTTCATCGTTAGAACTCGAAGAAGTCGAACTCGGTCTCATGCGTCACTCAACGGACGCGTTCGACCCGGAAAAGTTCGCTTATCAAGAGGGACAGCTGTTGAACGCGGAGGATGTATCTCGTCTGCTCGCACGGAAAGATAAAAGTAATGAAGGGTTGACCCCCTTGAACCCGGCTTATGCGGATGGCAAGGCAGAAGTCGAAGACGACAAGTTTGTCGATGCGAACAAGAAGTCACCGCTTTATTTAGCTTCCATTGTCGAACAGAACTACATGACGAAAGAGGACAGCGGGTATCAGGTTGGGGGCGTATCGTTTGCACTCATATTGAACCGTGAGTATGTCTTCCAGGCACCGAACTATGGTCCGACGTATACCGTCAAACTCGATCAAAAGAAAGTAATCGCAGAAGGGGAACGTATGGCGAACGAACTCGTCTCCCAATTACGGAAGCGGGAAGACTTCAAGGACCTCGATATCAATGTCGCGCTCTATATGAAATCGACACAAGGTTCACCGACACCGGGGAACTATATCAAGTCGGCCTTCGTTGGGACGGCGGATCAAGTCAAATCGGGCGACTGGAAAGCGATCGATGAGAAGTACTACTATTTCCCGTCGACATCGGCGACGTCTGACGTACGCGAGGACGCGCAGAAATTTACGCTCTTCAGCGATCGGATTGCCGACCTTTTCCCGGACTATAGCGGGATGATTGGGAAGGGCTTTTATCAGAACGGAGATCTATCGAGAATGGAGATTGATATCCCGATTCAGTTTTACAGTCGCGCTGAGCTCGTCGGC
>Ga0334892_1002284_pt1 | contig 13981 bp, 12 predicted proteins | sample GraSluR3_MG_4_FD_207213 | JGI IMG/M metagenome (GOLD analysis project Ga0334892, IMG submission 207213) | Sludge microbial communities from methane-producing bioreactor in Wageningen University, Netherlands - Granular Sludge_15_04-R3 | ecosystem: Engineered > Bioreactor > Anaerobic >...
AAAGGCCCCAGAGGGCGACCCCCTATATGAATTCCTGTCGGCCACGGGCGGTATCGGACCGGAAAACAGGCTCAACCTGTCCTGCAACGGCAAGATCAACGTGAAGGTCATCAACACCCTCCTTGGCGGATTCACGGGAGGTCTCGGCGGTCTGACTTCAACCCAGAACCTTGCCGGGATCCTTACGGGAGTTCTGGAAGGGGCTGGTTCAAGCCTTCGGGACGATGATTTCAGGGACGTTAGTTTTAACCTGAGCGGCACTTTAGACAAACCCAGCGTCGCCAACATAAAGGTATCCCCGGGAGAAAAGGAGGAAATCTCCGATCAGGCAGCTCCGGGGGAAAAGACACTCCAGGAAAAAGTCCTGGAGCAGATCTTTCCCGGGGCAGTACCCACGCTTCCGCAACAACAGCAGCAGGCAGAACCGACAAAACCAGAGCAGACAATACAGGAAAAAGTGCTGGAGCAGTTGATCCCCGGTGCCAAACCGGCCCCGAAGCAAGCTCCGGAGCAGCCGGCTGTGCAAACTGGGACCTCTCAGACCCAGAAGACCGAACCAGTGATCAAAGCGTCCCAGGAAGCAGCCAAACCAGTACAAGTGCAACAACAGATCGAGCCGGAACCAAAACCGGAACCAGAAGCAAAACCGGAACCAGAAGCAAAACCGGAACCAATGCAAGAACCTGAACCAAAGCCAGAAACGGTGATTGAAGTCAAACAGGAACCATCAGAAACACCAACGCCCGAAACCCAGCCTTCGGTAATAACCTCAGAAGGAACTGCAGAGGAACCGGCTTCCGAACCTGAGTTGAAACCTGAGACCGAAACCGCTGCGGAACCCTCGTCAGATCCGCCGGTGGGGGAACCAGTTGAAGAAGCTCCGGCAGCTGTACCAAAACCTTTTGTTAAAGAACCTGTCAAAGAGCTGCCCCAGGAGGTTGTATCGGAAGACGTTATTGAATGAAGGGACCGCTATACCGCAGAGGGCCGGGACAGAACGCCCGGTCCTCTGTTTTTTCGTCTTCCGAAAGCCTGGGAAGTGGCACCAGGCCTCCAGAATGATCCCTTACCCCGCCTTCGGTCAATAATGGTACAAAACCAGTTGCCACCCTTCGTCGGTAGCCTCTTCAGTTACGGATCTTTTCTCGTTTTCCCTGTAATTCCTGCCTGTAACACTTGGAAGCTACACTTCGCAATTTTCTGATTTCCTGTGTATCCTGAACCTTCGCCGTTCACCTTTGAACGTCGACGCCTTTGATCCTTCCGACTCACGTCTCACAAGCCAAATACTTGGAAGGTTGACAATAGGCGTAAAATTTGAGGACCTGATGTAGGACCTTAAGAGTGATATTTAACAGGACGTTTTGGAAGACTTATATTGAATTCTGTTTTAAGCAGGAATCCGAAGAACAACCCCGGGATCCTGGCCGACTCTGATATTACTGTAGTCTATTCCCGGTCGAGACCTATGACAGTTTGCGTTTCAGTGACGGAGGGTTAGGACTTACTCTCCCTTGCCGACACCCAAAAGCTTCAGACAGGCACTGACCCGGGTTCTCAGACAGGAACCCGATGTGATCATGATCGGAGAGCTGAGGGACCTGGAGTCCATCCCTCTTGCAATTACAGCTGCCAAGACAGGACATCTGGTCATGGCAACGCTCCACACCAGGGATGCCGCCGGCGCGATCGAACGCATGGCGGATGTGTTCCCAGCAGAACAGCAGGAACAGATCAAGTCCGAGCTGTCGAACACTCTTCTCTGGATCTGCAGCCCGCAACTCCTTCAAAGGATCGGCGGAGGCAAAGGTTTGGTGACGGAGATACTTGTTGGCGACAACGCTGTCAGGAACAGGATACGTTCAGGTGGGGCACACCACCTCAGGAATATCATAATGACCGCACCTAAGGATGGTATGTACTCTTTCGAGCAGAACCTGGCAGCACTGGCAAGGGACCGTCAGATCTCCTACAAAACAGCTGTGGTGCATTCAATTGATGACAAGGACCTGAACAGGTTCCTGGAGAAGGCAAAGGAAAACTGACATGGAAGAGATCCAAGGGTACCGGACCTGATCCCTGTCAGCAGGAGTTCTGGCCATGTTCTGCAGACTCACGAAAGGGCTACATGGGACCGCCCTCTCACTGAAGATCCCTGCGAGTCGGGGAAAGTTCCTGAAGGATATCCCTGAAATCCGAAAAGGCTGCTGTCAGACCCGGATGGTATGATCCAGAAGGGTTGTTGTGCTCGGCTATTGAATGCTGCAATCGTAACCAACCAGGAAAAGTATTCATATTCATTTTGTACAGAAAGGACCCCACACCCAAGACATCCCTCGAATACGGGATAGAGAAAATGCTACGGGGCAAAAGAAAGATAACGAAAAACAGGACAACGGTGTAGTAATTCAAAATGTTATTTTGTCATGGTATTTTTTTCTTCATTGATCTATAATTTCGACTGGACTTTTAGAGATGTCTAAAAGGAGCCATTCTTCCAGATCCGGGCCAAGGGGGAAGCTAACATGACTGGAAACGAGAGTTTTTTTTACTCCGGCCTTTTGGAGAGCCTCACAACTGGGATTGGACCAGGGCTTAGAGAGAAAATACTAAGAGAGGTCCACCTGGCACTCCACCCAGAGGAGGGTTCTGTCGACAGGCCTGTTTCGGATCTTTTCAAGCCAGTCGGAGAAAATAGTACATTCCTCTCGGAATGCCCCTTCCCCCTGATCCTCACGGACAAGACCGGCCAGATAGTTTCTTGCAGCGAGAATGCCAGCAAGACCTTTAATCTTGATGAAGAGTCGGTCCGTATTGGTAGAGTCCACCAATTCTGGGACCCTTCCTTCTGGAATATACCGGAAGGTATCCTTCGCAACATTTCAAGGGATCCAGCAACAGAGCAGCTCACCGAAAAACTGATCACCCAGGCGCAGAACGGGACCATGGTCCAGACAAGGGTGGACATATTCCCCGTCGACGGGAAGAGTGAAGCAGATCACTTGCTCTTCGTCTTCTACCTCCCCCCGGGAGAGACAGAAGAACCTCTGGATGGTCCCCTCGATCCCATAGCCCGAAGGTTTGACCATAAAGAAACAAGGTACCCCTGGTCGAGTGAGCCGGTTGAAGAAGGGAACGAGACATCGCCCGGACCGCTGGAATGGGCTAACGGCGCCATGGACGAGACCAGGGAAGAACTGAACGGTTCCATCGAATTGCCCCTCTTTGAAAGGTTCCCTTCTGTAACGGCTGTTCACACAAGGCTGGACGGAGAAAACTTCTTGCAGAACATGATAGAACTGAAAGCCAGCGACCTTCATCTCAAGTCGGGCTTCCCCCCCATATTCCGGATGGAGGACCTGAGACTTCACGTGGCCGACAACATGAAGCCCCTGCAGGGAAAGGAGATCTCATCTTTTATCAGGATCCTTTTAGGAAAGGAGCTCTTCGAAGAGCTTTCCCAAGGTAGAGAGATCGACTTCGCCTATTCCCTTGACAACGGCGAAAGGTTCCGCATGGACGCCTTCCTCTCCATGGGCTCCCCATCGCTCAGCGTCAGGCATATTAAATCGGCTATCCCCACCCCTTCACAACTGGGTATCCCATGGGCCCTTAGAAAACTGGTAATGAGCACCACGGGGCTGATCATAGTGACAGGCCCCACGGGGAGCGGCAAATCGACCACCCTGGCGTCCTTGATCGAGGAGATCAACCTGCACAGGAACGTTCACATAATCACCCTGGAGGATCCCATAGAGTACGTCTTCCACTCCAAGAAGGCATTGGTCAACCAGAGGGAGATAGGAAAGGATTCCAAGACTTTTGCACAGGCCCTGAACAAGGTACTCAGGCAGGATCCTGACGTGATCATGATCGGAGAGATGAGAGACCTGGAGACCATATCCCTCGCGGTTACTGCTGCTGAGACTGGCCACCTGGTCATGGCGACGCTTCATACCAGGGACGCCTCCAGCTCGATCGAACGGATCGTGGATGTCTTCCCCTCGGGACAACAGGAACAGATCAAGGCAGAGCTCTCCAACACCCTCCTGGGGATATGCTGTCAGAAACTGCTGCCGAAAAGCGGCGGAGGGAGGGTGCTCGCTACAGAGATGCTCGTGGGGACCAACGCGGTCCGCAACCGTATCCGCACAGGAGGGGCCCGGCATCTCCGGAACATCATATTGACCACCCAGAGCGATGGGATGTACAGCTTTGAACAGAACCTGGCACAACTGGTGAAGGAGAAACTGATCTCCTACGAGACGGCCCTGAGCAATGCCACGGACGTAAAGGACCTTAATCGTTTCCTGGAGGTAGTTTAGAGACCCCAACGAGGTGATGTCAGAAACCTGTCGAGAACCGATATGGGGAGGGATCAGGGGGGCGGCTATCGGGCTGCCCCCTGATCCTGTCAGGCTTTCTAGATCTCTACGATCCTGCCCAGACCTTTTGCAATGGCCTTGTCGTGGATCAGATTTGCCGTCAGTATGTCGTGGCTGGCGATCCCCATGAGGACCGCACCACGGCGCCCCTCCATCTCCACCTTCTTCTTTCCGGCACAGATGTGCCCCATGTCACCAAGTATCTGTTTCTCTGTAGGGTAACCATTCTGGAAGTAGACGCCATGTTCCTGGGTCCACAGATACTGGTTAAGGTCATCGCATACAAAAGCGGATGCCCCGGTCATCACTTCCGCCTCGAAGGCAGAATCGTAGTCCACGGCCACCGCGAGCATGTCCTCCTTGAGCCACTCGGCCCTTACGAACCTCTGGGGATCAGCCAAAATAGGGGTACAGGTGACCACCACATCGGCATCCCTGACGGCCTCTTCCACCGTCTCGCAGGGGATTGTCTCCATACCCTTCAGATCTCCTTTCATAAGGTCCCTGAAACGGGAGACCTGGTGGGAGAACTTGTCGTAGACCTTCACCTTCTTGAGTTTCGGCAGGGCCGCTGCAAGCGCCACGGTATTGGTCCTGCCCTGAACTCCAAGACCGATCACGGCAATAATCTCTGAATCGGGGTCGGCCAGGTGCCTTGCACATACCCCTGTAGCGGCACCTGTCCTCCAGGCGGTGATCCAGTTGGCATCCATCACGACCTTGACAAAGCCCGTCTCGGGATCGTTAAGGCACATGATCCCGGTGATGTAGGGAAGTCCCTTGGTCTGATTGATAGGATATCCGGAGACCCATTTTATGCCCGCGACGTCTGCGCTGCCCCCCGCGTAACAGGGCATGGCGTGGATGAAGCAGTCCTTTCGGGGGTGGATGCCTATCTTGGCCGGCATCTCCATTTTCTCCTCCCCCTTCAGGACAAACCCCTTCTCCACAACGTCCATGACCTCGGTCACGGGGATATGAAGCGATTCGATCTCCTTCTGAGAGATCAGCATTACTTCCATTCAGATCACGCCTCCTTACGGTGGATTTTATACGAGATCGACGATGTCGATATCTTCCATCAGGAACAGGTTCTGACTGTGGGAGTATCCCTCGAACATTCGGAGCGCCTCACGCATCTTTTCCGGATACCTGAAGTAGAAGGCCGTAAGAAGACAGTGGTTAAGCGCGAAGGCTCCGGCGCAGGGGTCGATGAAGGAGAGAAATTTCATGGGTGCTTCAAGGAGGATGTCCGAACATGAAGCCAGTGGAGAAAGGACTGTGTCGGTCACCCCGATTATCGGTACGCCCTTTGATCTCAAGAATGAGGCAAGCTTCTGGGTCGAAGCGGGATACCGGGGGAAACTGTATATTATGGCTAAATCCTGGGGGCCTGCGTTCTGAAGATGCCCGAAGAGGTTGTCACCGGCCCGTGTCAACAGGTGAACCCCTTCCCTGAGGGTTCCCAGGAAGTAGGCCATGTACTCGGCGTGGCAGATATTGGCCAGGAAACCTACAATGAAGATCCTGCGCTTCTCTGATATCAAGTCTACCGCCCTCTGGAGGGTCTCCTCCTTCAGGCGTCTCTTCATCTCACCAAGGACATGGAACTCTAGAGAGAGCACCCTCCGGAAGAGGGGTTCCTCTTCTACCCATGGATCCTCCATGTATCGTTTGATGGAAAGGATCTGTGACCGGACGGTCTCCTGAAGGGCCTCCTGGAACTCAGGGAAACCCTTGTACCCCAGTTTGATAGCGAGCCTTATCACCGTCGGATTACTGACCTTGGCTGCTTCCGAGAGTTGTACGGAGTTCATGAAAGCTGCTGTTTCGGGATTCTGAAGGATGAAACGGGCGAGAGACATCTGCTGTCCGCTAAGGGAATCCGAAAAGTGGGTGATCCTTTCAAGAACAGAGTAATGTATATTTTTATTCAAAGCAGACTCCCGGTGAAAATTTTTCTTCATTTTCACCATTTGGTCTTTGAATGTCAATACTTACAATAGCTGTGCTTACAATAGCTGTGAACACGCTGATAATCGGGGAGGTCATCAATCTCTTCATTAGTACGATCCCCCGACAGGTCAGCAGCCTCCCCGACACCTTCCCTGGGCTAAGGGAGTCAACTCCAAGAAAAAAGGAACGGGGGGCAAGCCCCCCCGTTCCGGTCCCTCTCAGATCCTTTCGGGCTACTTCGGGTACTATTCGAACTCCTTGAGCATCTTGGCGAAGTCCTCTTCCCTGCCCTTGAGGATATGGTATACATGCTCGTCGGCTGGGAAAACACCCTGTTTTACGTCAGAGACGTACTCCTTGAAGGCTGCTATCTCAACCTCGGCGACATTGGCGTATTTCTTGACGAACTTGGGGGTGAAAGCCTGGAATAGCCCCAGCATGTCTCCGCAGATGATCAGCTGGCCGTCGCAGGGCGCTCCGGCACCGATCGAATAGACGGGAATGTCCAGCTTCTTCCAGATGTACTCCGTCAGCTCCGGCGGGACAGCTTCCAGTAGCAGGGCATAAGCTCCAGCCTCCTGTACGGCCAAAGCATCCTTGATCAACTCCCTGGCACTGTCCGGGTCGCGCCCCTGAGCCTTGAAACCGCCCAGCTGGCCGGAGCTCTGGGGGGTGAGACCGATGTGTCCCATGACCTGGATTCCCGCATCGGTGATGGCCCTTATGCGGCCTGCAACACGCCGCCCGCCCTCCAGCTTTACGGCATCCATGTCAGCCTCCTTCAGGAAACGGCCGGCATTGCGGACAGCGTCCTCATCGCTTACCTGGTAGCTCAGAAAGGGCATGTCCCCAATGCAGAAGGTGTTGGGAGCCCCTCTGCGGACAGCCTGGGAGTGGCGGATACAGTCATCCATCGTGACCGGAACGGTACCTTCGTACCCCAGGACTACCATGCCCAGCGAATCCCCTACGAGGATCATATCCATCCCGGCTGCTTCTGCAAAGGAAGCCGTCGGGAAGTCGTAAGCGGTTATCCAGGCGGCCCTTTCGCCCGCCTGCTTCATCTGGATGAATTCAAGTCTTCCTTTCTTCTTGGCCATTGGAACAACTCCTCCCCAAAAATGGTTTGATCGGACACGTATAGAGTATTATCAAAAGACCTCTTAAACAACATACAGAAAGGCTGCCTTTCTCTCTGACGCTATCCCTTTCCCCTCGGATCTTATACTGCAAGGTGCGATAACAGGATCTTCAGGCCAATGCCGATAAGGATCATCCCTCCTATCATGGCAGCCTTCTCTCCGCCCCTTCTCCCGATCCGCTTCGCAAGGTTCATGCCTGCAGCCACGGCACAAAAGGTTACAAGGCCTATCACCACGGAGGTGAAGGCAGGATCCAGACCGAGAGGCCCGAAGCTGACCCCGGCCGCCAGCGCATCAAGGCTTGTACCGATCGCCAGGAGAAGAAGCGGAAGACCCCGAGAGGGATCTTTGGGGAAAAGGCACTCCTTCCCATTCCTGGTTCCTTCATAGATCATCCTGCCCCCCACAAAGGAAAGAAGCCCGAAGGCTATCCAGTGGTCCACCCCACCCATTATGTAGAGGGCTCTTCCGGCAAAGGCCCATCCGACAAGCGGCATCAGGGACTGGAAGAGTCCGAAGGTCCCGGAGACCCTTATCACCGGTCCGACTGAGAAGTGTAGATGAGAGCAGAGCACCATGGCGATAGAGACCGCCAGGGCGTCCATGGCAAGACTGAAGCCGAGAAATACCGAAATGGCTGGCCCGGTCACCGCTTGTGCTCCCTGAATACCTCCGGGAGCAGAGCTTCGGGAGGGGGACCCAGCAAGGCACGGGTGGCATCCATTTCGAAGTCGAAGAGTATCCTGGAAATAGCCAGACTCGTTACGTCATCGGTCTCAAAGGGTATCGAGAAGCGCCGGTAACCGAACTTCTCCGCAAAAAAGGAGCAGGAACCGTTGTCGGAGGTTGCAGCGGACATCACCTCCTGGAGGGCCCTCATACACTTGCTTTCGTTAAGAAGGAGGCTGTCCCCTACGAGAACTATTACCTTGCACTCGTCGACAAGCATGAATCTGTCCCAAACACCACATACGGCGAGACCTGCCCTTACCCCCGGGAAGGCTTGGGTAAACATGCCCAGAAGAGCCTCCATCATGGCAGAATAGCCGAAGATCAACGAAAAACCTCCTTCGTGGTGAGGACGATGCCCGGGCATCAAGAGATTTTCCCTGAAGAGAGGACCCACCCGACCCGTCTCCGCACTTTCCACGAAGAGCAGTTCACTGTCCATCCCCAGGGCGAGGGAGGCGATCTCCCCAAGCTGATCGCTGTGAAGCAGGTTGACCGACACAGGGTAGTAATCCTTTGTGTAGGGCGTCCACGGTGTAATCTCAAGATCCATGTTCTGGTCCCAATAGGGCAGAATACCCATGTTCGAAGAGTCCCTCCGTCCTTCTTTCACGAGGATTATAACCTAACAAGGATCTTCGCAGCGGCCGATAAGATCCTTCATCTCCAGGTCGCTTCTTATCCCGAAACGGGTCAATGAAAAGTCGTATCTTGCCGGGTCCGCGGGACATATCTTCCTGAACGACAAAGTCGCCTCGACCACGGCACCCATGTCGGGGTTCATTCTCCTCACGAGACCCAGAACGGTGCAGATCCTGTGCATGTGAGTATCAAGGGGTACCATTAGATCTGCAGGCGACATGCAGCTCCAACCGCCCGGGTCTACTGCGTCCTCTCTCACCATCCACTTGAGGAATAGATGATACCTCTTGCAGGCGCTCCCAAGGGACGGGTCAGGGAGAAGGGTGTTATTTCTTTCGCCTGAAGCGGACCGAAGCGCCCTGGAGAGGCGAAAGAGACCTCCGAGGGCTTTTTCCGGGGAATCATCCATACCGGAGGCAAAAAGATTCTCCAAGGAACCCCACTCCTTGAGAGAATTCCTCATTGAAACAAGGAGCTCGTAGAGGTCCCTGGAATCGGTGAAACGGTGCCTGAAGCCGTTGCAGATCTCCCAAACCCTTTCGTCATCTGCTTCGAGGAGGAAACCGCCGGGGTTCTCGCCCATGGCTCCGAGAACCCTCCTGATGCTCCGGACAATCTGTGATGCCCTGCCGTAGGCAAGACTCGATGCGATGACGCCTGCCACCTCCCGGTTGAGGAGGTCGGGGTAAACCCGTACCGTTGAGACGGGATCAGGTTCGATATACTCGGGCCTGTTATAGCACCGGTACATCTCCTCGAACCGATCCGCCAGAAAGGCAATCCTTCGGCAGGAAAGATCAGGAGCCGAGCCTTTCACGAAGGGTCCTTCCTACCTCGACTCCCATAAGGCGGCAGTTCTCCAGGTCTTCCGGCGTCGGGACGTATCTGACCCTGACACCCTGATGGACGAGCTCCACCTTCATCCTTTCAAGTTCCTCGTTGAGAAGCTTCACTGCCTCTCCGCCCCAGCCGTAGGAACCGAAGGCAGCCCCGATCTTGCCCAGAGGCTTCAACCCCCTGGCGTAACATAGCAGGTCCGCCACTGCCGGCAGGTATCCGTTGTTCAGTGTCGGTGAGCCAACGATAAAGGCTCCAGAGTCGAGCAGTTCGGTCATGACATCGCTCCTGTGCCAACCCCTGAGATCGGCCGCCTTCACCTCTATCCCCTGTGAGATCAGCCCGTCGGCTACAGCGGCAGCCATCTTTGTGGTGCTGTCCCACATGGTGCTGTAAGCGACAACAGCCTTCGGCAGTACTTTCTGGGAGGACCAGTCACCGTAAGCTTTCAGAATGTCGGTTACACCTTTGCGCCAGATCAGCCCGTGATCCGGAGCTATCATGTCGATCTTCAGACCCATTGCCTTGATGCTCTCCAGGAGCTTTGCCGCAAGCCCTGAGTAGGGGAGAAGAATGTTCGCATAGTACTTCGCGGCCTGCTTCATCAGCTCCGAGGGATCAACCTCGTCGTCAAAACGCTCTCCCGTTGCGAAGTGCTGTCCGAAGGCGTCGCTTGATATCAGGAGTCGGTCCTCCTCCAGGAAGGAGAACATGCTGTCCGGCCAATGCAGCATTTTCGTCTCGATGAACCTGACCGTCCGTTTCCCGAGTGAAAGGGTGTCACCGGTCCGGACTACGTGAAAGGGCCAGTCATTTTTCCCGAAGTGTTCAATAATTGCATCTCTGCAGGGGGCGGAGCAGACTATCTTCTCCGGCCGGAAGGCTCTGAATACCTCTGGCAGACTCCCGGTGTGATCCATCTCAGCATGGTTGAGGACGAAATAATCGATCCTTCCTGAAGGATTGACCTCTCTTATCCTGGCAAAAAGCTCCTCGGAGAACTTCTTCTTGACCGTATCCACCAGGGTTGTCTTCTTGTCAATCACGAGGAAGGCGTTGTAGGTGCTACCTTTCTCGGTGGAATAACCGTGAAAGTCCCTGAGGTCCCAGTCTATTGCGCCCACCCAGTGAACGTCTTTCATTATCTCCAGCGTGTTCACGATTGCACCTCCCTTTGGTCAACGTACCTCGTTCAGGGTGAATGTAGGAGCGTTTTTTGGGGACTTGCCCTTCTTGATCTCGTGGTAGTGAGCATAGGTAAGAGGTCGCCCTTCACGGATGTGGCGGGATGCCACCACCTCACCGAAGAACATGACGTGGGTGAAGACATCTACCTCCTTGGATACCTTGGCCTCAATGACTGCTAAGGAATGGTCGAGGACAAGAGGTGCCCCTGTATCCCCCAATTCGTACGAACACTTCCCGAACTTGTCTAAATCACGGCCGCACTTGAAACCGAAATTGCCGATAAAGGTCATGGGGGTCTCCTCTTCAAGAATGGAGATGCTGAAGATCTTCGAGTCCCTTATGCATTCGGTGGTCATGTTATCTCGGTGCAGACAGGCAACCATGGAAATGGGATCCGCCGTGACCTGCATAACGGCGTTGGCGACCTGTCCGTTCAGCTTGTCCCCCTTTCTCGAACTGACGACATAGAGCCCGTAGGAAAGGGCATAGAGTGCTTTCTTGTCGATCGCAGCGTCCATGAAGACCGTCCTCCTTCACTCTTGTCTGGTTACATGGTACCAAAGATCTTCTGGGGAACACCACCCACATCAGAAAGGGGGAACGGGGACCAAGGTCCCGCTCCCCCCTTGATGTTCCGTTCTCTTCACGGATGGGGGAGGATCAGTCCTCTTGCCTCTTGCCCAGCTCCCTGTCCATCATGAAGAGGCCGTTCTTTGAATCGGCTACCATCTCAAGCTTGGCGACGATCTCGCCGACCGACGCCTCTTCCTCCACCTGCTCGTCCACGAACCACTTGAGCATGCTCTGGGTAGCGTAATCCTTCTCCTTGGTGGCCATTTCGTAAAGGTCGTTGATGCACTTCGTTATGTGCTGCTCATGCTTTTCTGCATCCTGGAAGGCCGCAAGAGGGGACTTCCAGCTCTTCTGCGGCTTGGCTATCGGCAGTAGGTCCACTTCTCCTCCTCTTCCCAGTATGAAGTGGAAGAATTTCATTGCGTGCTCAAACTCCTCGTCGGCCTGCATCTTCATCCACTTTGCGGCACCGGTGAGGTTTCTGGACTCAAAGTCGGCAGCCATGGAAAGATAGAGATATGACGAGAAAAGCTCCTCGTTGATCTGCTTGTTCAGCGCTGTCTGCATCTTCTTGGTGATCATCTTGTTCAGCTCCTCCAGAGTCCGTGGATATTGCAGTATTCCCTGGCCGATACACTGTCGCCATTCTCCGAGAAGAAAGCTTCCGGGACATCTCCCGGCTTCAGGAATTGCTTGCAGTTCTTCCCGTCAACGATCAACTGGATCCACTCTATGTAGTGCTTTTCCTCCATGGGGTGGGGAATGCTGCCCACCTTTACCAGGATCCCTCCGTCCTTCTTTTCGATAACGGGAACGTGCTTTTCGGTCGCCGAATCCGCGGTCTTCTCCTCCATAAGGGTCATGGGCTGACCGCAGCACACCAGCTCACCACCGCCCACATGAAGCAGTTCGACCACATTTCCGCAGACTTCGCACTTGAAGATATCCAGCTGATTTGCCATTCCACTTACACCTCCATTATTATAGTTCCTTTTCTGAATTCTTATTTTACCACTTTCCTCAGGCAATCTCTTTGAACACTCGTCCTTGTTTTGAAACCATTACAATTTACATCAATATAATTACACCCCATGGTTATTTTGTCAATAAAAAAGGGGCCGGAAGGCCCCTGACATTTTCCCCTTTACCTTTATCGGTTACTATTTCAGTTTTGTTCCAATGCCCCTCTCCTCCGGTGTACCGGGGACAAGGCTGTCCCAGAAAGCCGCGCAGATACCGGCTACCGCCATGGGTGTCTTGAGGATCGCCCAGGCCATCTGACCCGGGATTCCGAAAGCAAAGAAGGCCTCCCGCTGTCCTTCGGTCCACCCGGGAAGCCCCAGGGCCATAAGGAAAGCGAAACCGACGATCAGGACGTTGCGTTGGCTCCCCATGTCGGCTCTCATGAGTACCTGGATCCCAAGAGCGCCTATGATCCCGAAGAGGGCAATGTAGGCGCCTCCAATGACGGGGCTTGGAACTGTGGCTATAAGGGCTCCCAGCTTGCCGATCATACTCATTAGGATAAGGAGAACCGCTCCGGTCCTCACCACCCACCGGGAGGCAACGCCTGTAAGGCCTATGAGCCCGATGTTCTCCGTGTAGGAGGTGGTGCCCACGGCCCCGAAAAGACCTGCCAGGGCGCAGTTAAGACCCTCGGCTCCGATCCCCCTGCTGATGGTGTCGGCGTCAGGATCGTCCAGGCCTGAGGCGTAGGAGCAGGAGTGGTAATCGCCGATGGACTCGATCATTACGGCAAAGAACCCCGCGATTATGGCTCCGAAGGCCAGGAAGCTGAACTTCGGCGGCCCCCAGGGCATGAAGATGTTAAAACGGAACCAGGGGGCGTTGGCCACTTCGGCAAGGTTCACATGAGCGGCATGTCCTACGGGGAACAGGCCTGAAAGGCTCCCGAAGAGACATACAATGTACGCGATAACTATCGAGGCCAATATGGCGAAGATGTTCATGAACCTGTTGCGGCTGATGAGGCTGAAGATGAAAACACACGCGACCACTATTAGCGAAACGGGCCAGTAATTGGCCGCGTTGTACTGTATCGCCGTGGATGCCAGGGAGAAGCCTATGGCCATAATGGTGGGGCCAATGACCACTGGAGTGATCACCTTTCGTATATACCCCACCAGACGACTGTAGCCTATCCCGGAGAGGATAAGCCCCCCCGATATCAGCGCACCACCCACATACTGCATTATCACGTTGGGGCCGAGCCCCTTGTAGGCCCCGATGATAGTCATTATCGAAGGGATAAAGCTGAAGCTGGATCCCTGGACAATGGGGAGCCCGGAACCCAGTTTCGGGTGGGTCTGGATGAGGGTCGCCACCCCCATTGCAAAATAGACGCAGGATATGAAGAAGGCGATCTGTGCCGGGTTCATCCCCATGGCGGGTCCGAAGATGAGTGGAACAAGGGTTGTAGCGCCGAAAAGGGTGAGTACATGCTGCAGTCCGGCGAGTATCATGATGGGGATGGGGGGTTTGTCGTTGATCCCGTAAATGATGTTCTTT
>Ga0334892_1002287_pt1 | contig 13964 bp, 15 predicted proteins | sample GraSluR3_MG_4_FD_207213 | JGI IMG/M metagenome (GOLD analysis project Ga0334892, IMG submission 207213) | Sludge microbial communities from methane-producing bioreactor in Wageningen University, Netherlands - Granular Sludge_15_04-R3 | ecosystem: Engineered > Bioreactor > Anaerobic >...
CACCCACGCAACCGTTATATCATCGATAACATTGCAGAGAAACTTCAGGAGACTGAAGGAGTAGTCGGGTAACAAAAATCGACCAGAAGATGTCTTGGAGAACGCGTCCAAGACATCTTTTTTTGACGAAATCTTAACGTCTAGCTTGCGCCTCTTTCGGGTATAGTGAAGATACTATGTCAGACAGGAAGTGAATGCACGCATGTTTAACGAACCTTTACTCGCTGCGATTCTCGCTTGGTTTATCGCCCAAGCGGCTAAGCTCGTAACTGAACTCATTAAAACAAGAGATTTTGAAATTGAAATCATGTTCGCTTCAGGAGGCATGCCAAGTTCGCACTCGTCTACCGTCGTCGCACTCGCTACCGCGATTGGGCGAATGGAAGGCATTGACTCGAGTCTATTCGCTCTCGCTGTCGTCTTTGCCACTATCGTCATGTATGATGCGACCGGAGTTCGGCAGGCGGTCGGTTTCCAAGCACGGCTCTTGAACGATTATTTCAAAGGAATTAAACATGAGACCCCACTCTTGAATGAACTCGTCGGCCACACGCCGTTCCAGGTCATTGTCGGAGCGTTACTCGGTCTCGTCGTCGGACTGTTTTTCCCAATGTAATCGCAGAAGGCATGTCATTTCTCACACTCTTGATTCTTTTTGTGAAGTTTCACAAAGAAGACGGTATACTCAAGAGAGAGGAGGAATCGACATGCCTTTTTTGCAGAAATCTTATGAGTCTCTCGATACACTCGCCGAAGCGATTGGTCAAGCGATTCGAGCACCGATCACGATTGAGAATCGCCACCACCAGTTGCTCGCTTATAGTACACATCCCGATTCGACCGACCCGGCCAGGATTGCGACCATCATCGGGCGTCGTGTCCCAGAAGCTGTCATCGAAGACCTATGGGAGAGTGGTATTTTACAAGAAGTCATCGACCAAAATGAACCGGTCGTCATCCCGGCCCGTCTCGCCGTCGGTCTTGGGGAACGCGCCGCAATCGTCATCAAACAACATGATGAAGTACTCGGCTATATTTGGAGCTTAGCTCGGACAAATCCGTTCAGTACTCAAGAATTAGCCATCTTGCAAGAAGGGGCGACCATCGCCAAAAAGCTACTTATGACCATCGCGATGCACGAGCGACGAATCAGCGCCGAGCTCGAACGCTTCTTATTAGATGTCCTCGCTTCCCCTACCCTGACGGATGCGAATCGCGAACGATTGAACGAACTTGCTCCGATCGCCGTCGCCAGTCGGTTAACGGTCATCGAATGTGCTCAACCAATCACTCCTCAACTTGCGGAACGCCTTCACTATGTGCTTGCGACGCAAGAGTCAATTGAAGTCGTTTTACATGCCATCGACGGTCAGCAGCTACTCGTCTGGCATTATATGAAGTCTGAACTCTCCGATGAAGAGACTGTACTCATAGCCTGGGCGGAACGGTTCGAACAATTGCTTCAAGACAAGTTCAGCGAATCCGAACCACGTCTTGGCATCAGCCGACGTTTTTTCGAAAGTGACATGTTATATGCCGCAGCCGAAGAAGCGCGACGGGTTACCACGCTGCGTCGCAAGTTCCCGCTCGAACTATCGACTTCCCGTGCCTTCGAGCAGATCGGCATTTATCAACTCGTCCCGGAACTCGCTCGACGTATCGGACTCCGACTGGAGACCCACCCGACAGTCGAACGGTTGCAGCATTATGATTCATCCCATCAGACCGAACTCGTGAAGACGCTCGAATGGTATTTTTATTTTGATGGGAACGTCAAACGAGTCGCCGCTCATCTTCATATTCATCCGAATACCGTTCTGTACCGGATTCGCCGCATCGAAGAGTTGACGAATATCACACAAGTTTCCTTACCAGAAAGATCCATGATTTATTTAGCCATTAAGGCTGGTCAATATCGATTAGAAGACTAGACGCTCACTTTGTGATTTTTCACAAAGTGAGCGTCTTCGTTTTTAGAATCCATGCTAAAGACAGCGTTTTCAAATGGGTCTATACTAGGGGTGTGAACAAATTGTGTCAACGGAATGAAAGGGGAATGTTCCATGAAAATCGGGGTATTAAAAGAGATTAAAAACAATGAAAATCGGGTGGCCTTAACACCGATGGGTGCATTTATGTTAACGGAGCTTGGTCATGATGTATTCGTCGAAACGAATGCCGGTCTCGGTAGCGGCTTCACGAATATGGAATATATTGATGCTGGTGCGACGATTCTTGAAACGGCGAAAGAAGTTTGGGAAGGCGTCGAACTCGCTCTCAAAGTAAAAGAACCACAACCGTCTGAGTATCAATACTTCCGTCCTGACTTGACGCTCTTCACTTATCTACACCTTGCGGCGGAGCCGGAATTAACGAAAGCGCTCGTCGATTCAGGGATTACAGCGATCGCCTACGAGACGGTAGAAGTGGACCGCACGTTACCACTCCTCACACCGATGAGTGAAGTGGCGGGACGTATGGCTGCGCAAATCGGAGCCCAAATCCTCGAAAAACCACATGGTGGAAAGGGAATCTTAATGTCTGGTCTCCCAGGTGTGCCTCGTGCGAACGTCACGGTCATCGGAGGCGGTGTCGTCGGAACGAATGCAGCTCGAATCGCAATCGGTCTTGGGGCGAGCGTGACGTTGATGGACATTAGCCCGGCTCGTCTTCGTCAAATCGACGACTTGTTCGGAAACACAATCAATACGTTGATCTCAAATAAATACAACATTGCGAAACAAGTGGCTGAGAGTGACCTTGTGATTGGTGCCGTGCTCATCCCAGGAGCAAAAGCACCGAAACTCGTCACGGAAGAAATGGTACAGCGCATGTCGCCTGGTTCGGTCATCGTCGACGTCGCCATCGACCAAGGTGGAATTTGTGAGACGATCGACCACATCACGACGCATGATGCGCCAACGTATGAGCGCTATGGCGTGCAACACTACGCTGTCGCTAACATGCCAGGTGCCGTGCCACGCACTTCGACAATGGGTCTGACAAACGCGACGATGCCATATATCATCGAGTGTGCACAAAAAGGCGTATTCCCAGCACTTCTTGAAAACAAGGCGCTCCTCAAAGGCCTAAACGTCATCAATGGGACGGTCACGTATGAAGCGGTCGCACGTGATTTGGAATATCCGTTCGTTCCTGCCCATGAGGCGGTCTCGAAACAAACACAAGCTTAACCCTTAAGACGATGAGATGCCCGTTCTCATCGTCTTTTCTCTATACCAAAAAAAAGGAATCGAACGCCATCGTCCGATTCCTTCATTATTATGCGTTATGCGTTCTCAACGGCGATATCTTCCCCGATGATTTTTACTTCCGGCTCTAATTCCACGTCGAATTTCTCTTTAACGGTCGCCTGGACGTGACGAATGAGTGAAATGTACTCAGTCGCCGTCGCCTCATCGATATTGACGATGAAGCCCGCATGCTTGAGCGAGACTTCCGCCCCTCCGATGCGTTTCCCTTGCAGTCCAGAGTCTTGAATCAACTTGCCGGCAAAATAGCCAGGCGGACGTTTGAACACACTACCACACGAAGGATATTCAAGTGGTTGTTTCGATTCCCGTTTATACGTCAAGTCGTCCATGACTTCTTTGATCAATTCATAGTTTTTCGGTTCTAGTTCGAACGTCGCCTCGAGTACGATCAAGCCCTCTTTCGAGACACGGCTCGTTCGGTAGTCAAGATCAAGTTCATCTTTAGATAAATGAAGTACTTGACCATCCTGCGTCAACACCGTCGCAGATGTGATAACATCCTTCGTCTCTCCGCCGTATGCACCTGCGTTCATGTAGACGGCACCACCGACCGTCCCAGGGATCCCACATGCAAATTCGAGGCCGGATAACCCCTCTGCTAATGCTTGACGTGAGACGTCGATGATCGCCGCTCCTGCCTGCGCAATCATTTGATTCCCTTCCCGACGAATCGAGTCGAGTTCATTCAAGTTCAAAACGATTCCACGGATGCCGCCATCGCGGACGATCAAGTTTGAACCGAAGCCAAGAATCATAAACGGCATCGCTTCTTGATGGGCAAGTTGTAAGACGGCCTGTACTTCTTCGTACGTGTGTGGAGCCACGAAGTAATCTGCCTTACCGCCTAGTTTTGTATACGTGTGTGCCGACAACGGCTCGTCTTGAAGGACGCGCTCGGCCGGAATGATCATCTGGAGTTGCTGTAAAAAGCTCATGCGTTCACTCAATCCTTTATGTTCTATTTAATCAGTGTCTCGGTCCCACCTCATTCGTTCCGAGCACGTCACTGAATGGTTTCAGTACGAATCACAGTATACAAATGATTATTGGACGTGACAAGCAACGTTTTTCTTACAAATTCATGATTAGTTTATAGCAATAGTGATGTCGCAATGGCAACGATGATGGGAATTGTAAAGTTATCCCAATCTCGATATGAAATCGCTTCAGTTAGCGTAGCGATGATGGAAATGATAAACCCATATGTTACCACTTGCCAAAGGACGACATCATTCCACAAAAACAATAAAAATAAGACAGCATACGAGCTTAGGAACATGGCGATGCTTCCTTGGAAAGAACGCTTTTGGCCATATAAATCATAGACGACCGTCCCATATTTACGCCCGATGAGTGCAGCCATCCCGTCCCCCCAGGCGAGGACGAGTGATCCGGCTAAAAACGCGATCGGCTCGGACTCGAAGAAGAAGTATAAAATAATGAGCAATGCAATCGGATAGTATACGGTCCCGAATGATTTCCGTTCCGTTTGATGCACTGGTGACGGGCTTTTATATAATAGGACCGCATTCGCAAATGTGAAGAAGATGAGCGGGACTGCCGCGACGTACCATGAATCCATTAACCAAACTGCTAATAACGACCAATGTCCGACTGCGATATGTACACTTTTTCGAATCGTTTCATCCGTCCATCCCAGACGTTTCCCGACTTGCTCAAGACCCACGAGAAACACGAGGACGACTACAATGGAAAGAATCGAACTAATCCATTCATTCATTGCTTGACCACCTTCATCTATAGAGTGTGTATGATACCGTCATTATACCTTAATCAGTGCCCATCCTAGCTTACTTTTCAAACATTTGGTAGAATGAGGTCAAATGACTGTATAGCCAACGTACGCTGTTGGCGATAGAAAGGGTGGCCGTATGCGCGACGCAACTTCAATTCAAACTTTGGCAGATTGCCTTCATTTTATGCAGGTCGGAGAAATCGAGCGAGCCATCGCCCTCTTCCCTGAAGACGTGCGTGAACATTTCCCAAAAGAGCTTCGAAAAATCCACTTGTTTCATATTGAAAAGAACGGCTTATCGATTAATCAAATCGTCGCCCTCGCTAACGCACTGACCGGAGAGCATCTCTCCGCGACGACAATTCAAAACTGGACGAAGCGTGAAGTCCGTAAAATCATCGGTGTCCCACGAATCGGTAAAAAGTATTCCTTGCATCAAGCGGCGATCATTTACCTCCTTGATGACTTGAAACACCTTTTTTCTCTCGAAGAGACGAGTTCCTTGTTGGCGCTCATTTTCAACAACCCTGACCGGGACGAAGACGACTTCATCAAACCGATTGATTTTTATCGACTGTACGCGGAGTATGCGAAGTCAACGAGCCCGATCGACCTCCTCGATACACGGGCGAAGCGTTCGCTCGAAAAGATGAACTATGAACATCCAAATATCATTCATGTCTTGAAGCTTTGTCTATACGCACATCGGGTGACGACACTTGAACTCGAGGCCAAGCACTACTTGAACCGTTTCATTTGATGAGACGGTTTTTTCGCATCAAAAAACACCGGTCGGTTGACCGGTGCTCGTCATCGTTATGAGACAGATGCTGCGAGTGGCATCCGCGATTTGACCGTTAACGTCTTTAAGACGGAAAGGAGTTCGAACATCGATAACTGATCGGCTTCTTTCGTTAAGCAGAACGTATCGTCCTCTTGTTTCCGTAGTTCCGCGACAAGTTTACCCGCTTTGTCGCGAACGCTGAACTTGTGACGTTCCACATCGTATTGAATCGTGAAGAGTCCGCGTTCATAGACGTTGTACTCACACTTTTTCCCGAATAACGAGAACTTGTCTTTCAATTGACCAATCGCCTGTCCATCATGGTTCATCACGACCCATTTTTGGCAGTTTGGGATGTATTTCCCATGAGCGATCTGTCGTCCAGACAAATTGTGCACTTGGACACTGCCTTCCGCGTCGCGGTGAACAGATCCGATCGCATCATTTGTCTCGTCATAAATGGTCGCCTCACCTTGTGTAAAGACGCAACCTTTTACATAAATTAATTTGCGCACCGCTTTTTCCTCCTAGCACGTTCCAACCGTGATTGTTTGTATGTGTACGGTCGGGTATTACTGAAAACCCCAATCGTTTCTCTGTGTAGTTTTTATCTCGTTTCAACTACTACATATTTCATATGACGAAGATGATTATTGCATCGTTTAAAGAAAAAGACAACCCTTTTTTTTCGACATCATTTGGATTCTGTCGAACTTGTGAACAAGCCTATTCTCATCGCTTATATCCCGCCTCTTTTAAGAGTTCTTCAAGCTCCATTCTTGCAATCAGACGAACTTGATTTGGCGCCGCCAATTCGTATGCGCTGTCCGTGAAATTCGAGTTCGTCACGACCCAGCCTTCGTGTGCTTGGTAATAGGGAACGGCCGCTGCAATTTGTTGAACCGCTTCGAGTCCGACCGTCTTTTCATAACGCTTTGCTTGAACGGCAATCGACCATCCATCCGGTGTCTCCAGTAACAAGTCTGCTCCAAAGTCACGCGATGCCGGAGTCACCGTGACCGTATATCCAAGCGCGGTGAACACTTCCTCTAAAAATAGTTCAAACTCCCGACCATCCATCCGATCAATGCGGTCGATGGTCGACAGCCGTACTTTCCATATAAACCACGCAATTCCAAGTAAGAGAAGCAGGACGCTGCTCCAAAGCGGTGCCTCGAACCACCACAAACATATGGCACCGATAATCCCAATGAGTAATCCAATCATCTCCATCTTTCCTTTCCAAGTCCTCTCCCTCACTTTACCGTTTCGAGGGCAGGAAATGAAAGGGGGATCTGTCGAATGATATAGAAGATGTGCTCGTCTGACACCACGAAGGAGGGATGACTGTTCATGGAGAATCATGCCAATCTCCAAAGTGAGTTACTTCATGCATTACCTTACGGAGTTGCGTTAATACAGAAAGATGGAACAATCGTTCAGGCAAACCGTCCGTTTCTTGAGCAGTTTCCCGAGAATCTACAGAGACGTTCGAACCTTTTCCATATGGTCAATCAGTCACCCATTACGATGGAATTATCTCGTCGGATGGAACAAGGACTGCCTTGGATGTATGAACTACCAACGATGCGAGTACACGCTATCCCGTGGGAAAATCAATATATTCTTTCCATCGAGCCGCTGCCACATGACACACGCGTGACGATTCAACACAACGCGTTTGAGGCGATGATGCACACCGAACTCGACATGGCGATGATCATGACGGATGCGAATCTGCTGATCACTCGTTTCAATCAGGGGGCCACGGAACTGTTTGGCTATGCCCCTCACGAAGTGCTCTACGAAATGACACCGTTCGCTTTATTTGAATCGAGAGAGTTAAGTGAAAAGCGCTCTGCTTATCAAGATGAGACGGAACGATTGCTATCGTTTGAACAAATGTTGCGCCTCGCACTCGACAAAGGTGACCGGGAATGGAAATTTCAATGTAAAGATCGGACACATTTCATCGGCAAATTGTTCATGCATCCCGTATACGAGCAAGAACAACTCATCGGCTTCTTTTTCTTCGTATTTGATGTAAGTTCTGAGATTGAACTGAAACGCGAGCTCCGCTATAAGGAACAACGGTATCGCATGTTTGCTGAATCGGTCATCGAAGCCGTCCTATTCCATGAAGATGGAATGATTCTCGATGCGAACAAGGCGGCGGAATCCATCTTTAAAATCCCTGCAGAACAAATGATGGGACGCCAGACGATCGAGTTTATCGCGGAAGGATACCGGGCCGATGTGTTGCGACGCATTCGTAATCACATTCAAACGCCATACGAAGTGATTGGTCGTCGGCAGGATGGAACGTTCTTGGAACTAGAGGTGTATCCAAAAGAAGTGACGTATCAAGGGCAAACGTTACGGGTCGCGGTCATGCGTGATATCAGCGACCGTAAAAAAGTAGAGCGTATGCTCGAACGCGAAAAAAATGCCATCGCCCGTCAGCGTGATATCATCCAGTCAATCTTACAAGCATCGAATGAAGCGTTCGTTTTGACCGAATCGAACGGGAGTGTCTTGTTCATGAACGTCCATGCAAGGAGACTCATGGACTTACCGGGCATCGCTCCAAACAAAATTCAGGAGCGTATCCCGCTCCTCTCTACGTTCCGTCCTCGTGACAGGAGCGAGATGCTGCGAAAGATGGATCAACTTCTCGACGGGACGGCGCGTGAAGTGTCGATGCGCTTCTCCATCCCACAGCCGAACGACCGAGATGAAGAACACTATGAGATGTACGGGACGACGATGGATACGAAACGACAAATCGGTATGGATAGTGGATTCTTGTTTGTGTTCCGTAACCGAACTGAAGAAGAGCGTATGGACCAGATTAAGAATGAACTGGTGAATACGGTCTCACATGAACTGAGAACTCCTCTTTCCTCATTATCGGGATATATCGAATTGATGCTCGCTCGGGATTTGACTCCTGAAAAACGGGAGCGCTTCTTGAAGACGATGTCGCGGGAAGCGAAGCGATTGACCGCCCTACTCAACGACTTTTTAGACATCCAACGCATGGAAGACGGTCACCAAGAATATAAACAAGATCATTTCGCATTGAATGAACTTGTTTTAGAAGTGATTGAACGCTTCCGCGAAACAAGTGATCATACCATTCATTTCGATAATGCGGATGATGACCTACATCTCGTTGCCGACCGAGATCGCATCGAGCAAGTTCTCGTCAATTTGATTTCAAATGCGATCAAATATTCTCCGAATGGACAGGAAATCGAAGTGCGGGTCCGAAAAGACCACGATCAGGCTCATGTCTCCATTCGTGATTTTGGAATCGGGATTCCCGAGCACGCCTTTGAAAAGTTGTTTACGAAGTTTTATCGGGTCGACAATTCGGATACACGTAAAATTGGTGGGACCGGTCTCGGGTTGTCGATTTGTAAAGAAATTATTGAATCACATGGTGGGAGCATCGAAGTGGAATCGACAGTCGGGAAAGGGTCGACTTTTACATTCACATTAGACTTAGCGGAGGAAACGTCATGAACAATTATGCCTTTACCGGATTCCCTGGTTTTTTAGCAGGAAAATTAATTGAACACCTCGCTTCGTTACCGCATCAAATCGGAGTCATCTACGCCTTGCATCTTCCGAATCAAAAACGTGATGCAGAAGAGCTACGAGATACGCTACTGTCAACGACGTCACTTGCGCCACATCAGCTCGTCCTTGTCGAAGCAGACATCACGTTACCCGAAGTGATTCTCGACCCAATCATGCGGTCTGTCATTGAACGAGATGTCCATTACGTCTTCCACCTCGCTGCCGCATATGACTTGAGTATTCCATATGACGTCGGCTATCGCGTCAACATCCTCGGGACCAAGCATGTGACCGCGTTCGCCAAACGCTCGAAACAATTGAAGCGTTACGTGTACTTCAGTACCGCCTATATCGCCGGACGTCGTCGTGGAACGGTCTATGAAAATGAGTTATGGCACAGAGTCCAGTTCAAAAATCATTATGAAGCGACTAAATATGAAGCAGAGGCACTCGTTTCGCGAGAAATGGGAGGCATGCCCATCACCATCATTCGTCCTGGCATCGTAATCGGACATAGTCGCACGGGAGAAACGAAAAAGTTCGACGGTGTCTATTTCGTCTTACAATTGATGACACAACTCCAACAGATGCGCCCACTCCCCTACATCGGGCGGGCGAACGTTGAGGTAAACCTCGTTCCGTACGATTATGTAGTAGAAGCGACCGCTTTCCTAGCGCATTCTCCAAACGGTCTGAAGCGGACGTTCCATTTGACGGATCCGTTCCCGCACGGCGTACGCGAGGTGTATCGTATGTTGCATGAGACGATGTTTCAGCGTTCTCCTCGCGGGACCGTTCCTCATGCCGTTGCCGACGCGGCATTCACTGCTTGGAATGGGGCCAAACGGCTCGAGGTTCCTCACGAACTATTGGAGTACTTTAAACATCCCGTTCACTTTGACACGACACAAACGATACGGGCGCTCGACGGAACGGGCATCGTTTGTCCGGACCTCCAGGATTACCTCCCAGAGATTGTCCATTATTTCATGGCACACAAAAAGCCCTGATTCATCAGGGCTTCAATTATGGTTGGAATCAAAAGAACACGTGTACGCTGTGATCGAACGTACACGTGTTTACATCTCATCCTCATCGTTACGAGACACCGCTTGATCGTGAAGCAGACGCTCGAGGACGAGGATATAGACCAACGCCACGAGAAGCCCTACGATACCTGGGAGAACCGCAACGATGGCATCCTCCAAATACGCAGTCGGAATCAAGTAAACCAATAGCGACTTCACACCAGACATCAATATCAACGAGGAGAGTAACACAAGCGTTACCGCTCGTTTCGACACGTCCCCGAAGAAGGGGCGTCCTGTCTTCTCCCCTTTTGTCATACCAAGCCAAGATAACAAGTCAGATTCCTCCTTTATTATTCATTTCCTAATCGATCTAGTTAAGTTAATGCAAGCACTTTTCATAACATTTTTAAAGTAAATTCGGTTTTGTTATAGTATGGGAGAGGTAAATAAAGATTGACAGAACATATGCTCGATAGATATTATGATTGAGTGTGTACAAAACTTACCTGTTGCGTATGGCTTCTGGCTATTCTATAATGAGGGTAAGCAATCAAGCGTATAACCTGTTTAATGAAAAATTGCAATAAAAAATCCATCCTCGTACCTACCACAATACGAGAATGGATAATTGATTGCGAACACCCTTCAGGTTTCAACTGTTTAACACAGCGCACTCGCCCTGCGAGTAACACTGCTTAGACTGTCTTCCCCTAGACTACCAATCCACAGGGAGACAGCAATTACTGACGATTAATCGTCATCACCACTATCGGTGGAAGACACTTCTGGACTCTGACCCCCAGTTGTGTCTTTTTTAGTGTCATCGTACAACACCAGTACCTCGTTTCCATCCACTCTTGCCCAATGTCTCAGTTTTGGGTTGACTAGCAACACCGTACTTATCACACCAAGCTCAAATGCTGTCTCCGGGGCTATAGTGCCACCCCATATCAGAATCAGATGGAGGGCATAAGCCAACAACCACCTTCTTGATTTCACTTCTCTTATTATCCACTTCATGGATATCACGCTCCTTTTCTTCTGTTCATTTTCATTCGGCTGTAGCCGTTTTACTCACTCACAAAAGCGGTTGCGCTGTATCCAGTACTCCCCCTTAAGGGCTTTATATGAACTTGTCGCAATTCTCTTACATTATACCAGTACAACCAAAACCATTCAAATAAAGTATGCACAATCCATGTCGAACATCACAAAAGAGGAATATATTGAAGTATTCCCCTTGAATATTTGTAGAAAACCTGATTGCAACCTAAGCGATTAGTACATATCCACGTAAATCTTAGACCAATTTTCAAGACGATTGTACATCTCTGGACGTTTAAGCTTGTTACTTGTAATCCAAAATACATGCAACTGCTCAGTCTCACGAACTGTCGGCGCGAGTACCACGTCAGCCAGTACTCCAATGTGTACACGACCAACCTCATCAGAGTCACCATTCACATAACCTTTGATGTGGACGTTCATAAAATCAGACTGGATATCAAACTCTTCTTCAAGCTCACGACCAAGATTCTCCATAAACAACGCTGAGAATGTGTCCATGCCAAAAATTGGATTAATATGCCCACCAACACCAATTGACACTTTGTTGTGGAAAAAATCTCCCCCCACCTCCTGACCACGTTCACTTAAAAAGGCTGCAGTCCCTCTATGAGGAATGCAGCTCAAAACACACGTTCAACCAATCAAAATCTTCTCTTTCGGATAGCGAATCTTCCGGTCGGCTTGACGTGCGACGGTAAAGAGAATGGTCAACGACCCGACACGTCCGAGAAGCATCATGAACATGATCAAGCCCTTCCCGGCATCATTCAATTCCGCTGTGATGCCAAGCGACAACCCTACTGTCCCAAACGCCGAGACCGTTTCGAATAAAATGGCAGTCGCCGGAATGTGGCCATTCGATAAAATGACGAGTGTCGTGATCATCATAATGAACAAGAAACTTGAGATGGCGACGACGTACGCCTTTTTAATTTGAAACGCATCAATCGTCCGCTCCATGATGACCGTTTCTTTCTTCCCTGCGATGAAGGCCCACATATCCGCAAAGATGACGGCAAGCGTCGTCACTTTGATCCCCGACCCTGTCGAAGCCGCTCCTGCCCCGATATACATCAGAATCAAAATCAAACCGATTGAGGCTGGTGCCATGGTCGCAATGTCAATCGAATTGAAGCCGGCCGTCCGTGTCGTCACGGCTTGGAAGAACGTTACGTGTAACGCCTCACCGAGGGATCGACCGTACAATACCCCTTCGTTCGATACCCACTCAAACATCATAAGGGCGAACCAAGCGACACCATTGATGACCAAGAGTGACAAAATCATGATTTTCGAATGGAGGGCGAGACGTTTCCACCCCTTCTCTTCGATTACATCGGCAATAGTAGTAAAGCCGAGACCTCCAATCATAATCATGATGGCGATGGTCACAATGATGGCCGTGTTCTGCTCAAATGACATGAGATTGTCTGGAAATAATGCGAATCCCGCATTATTGAAGGCAGACACTGCGTGGAAGAAACCGTAATAAAGTGCCGTTCCAAAAGAATAGTTCTCTGTACTGAACAACTCGAACGTCAAAAACAACATCCCGATGAACTGCACGATGACCGTCGTGAAGACGATGTTCCGTACGAGACGAACCGTTCCTCCCGGCCCCGCTAAATTCAGTGATTCCTGTAACAAGATTCGCTGCTTTAATCCGATTTTCTTCCCTAATACACTGAGCAACATCAAGGCGATCGTCATAAACCCGAGACCGCCGATTTGAATGAGGGCGACAATGACCAATTCACCAAACAGGGTGAACGAGGAGCCGATGTCGACTGTCGACAGTCCAGTGACCGTTCCGGCAGACGTCGCGATAAATAAACAATCAATCCAAGAAACCGATTCTTCTTGTGCAAATGGCATATATAAAAGAGTGGCCCCAATAAAAATCGCCAGTAAAAATCCTCCTGCGATAAAACGGGCAGGTTTTTCAAATACGACTCGGTAAAGTACCTCGATTCGCTTCAAGCGCAACTCACGCGCTGACAGTCTATGCCGCATCACGACATCCCCTTCACTTCTATTATTCTAAGCCTCATGTTACTCTTCACCTTTCTAAATGCCAACAAGAAAATGTATCTCTAACGCTTTCTTCGATTTTTTGGTATTATGGGAGATAGACTTTAAGAATGTTGAGGAGGTTGAATGAAACCGTGGACCCTAGTACGGTAGATCATTCGATAGAGGATGTCTCACGAAGGTTGGAGCGTCAATCACAATGTATGCCCGCTCACCTTTATTTTCAGCTAGAAGAGTTACTCAATTGGTCACTCGAGCAAGAAGTCGTGAATCAATTGTACGCATTGTTAAAAAAATACGACGTATTAACCGATATAGAGCGTGAAGAACGAAATATCAGCATTCAAATGTTGATTGATGAAAACGGCGCTTAATCATCGGGAACGCATGTTGCGGGAGACGAGTGGCGTCTCTCGCTTTTTTTGTCCTGATTT
>Ga0334892_1002288_pt1 | contig 13956 bp, 11 predicted proteins | sample GraSluR3_MG_4_FD_207213 | JGI IMG/M metagenome (GOLD analysis project Ga0334892, IMG submission 207213) | Sludge microbial communities from methane-producing bioreactor in Wageningen University, Netherlands - Granular Sludge_15_04-R3 | ecosystem: Engineered > Bioreactor > Anaerobic >...
ATAAGCTGGGGTCCCTCTCAACACCCACAGGGGGTGCAGGTGCCAAAACCGGGATTTGAACTCAAACAGCGTGCCCTCCGGGTATTCCTGTGGGGGCATTCATTATTTAAGGCGACATGGTTCGGGGGCCCTCTCAACAATCACAGGGGGTGCAGGTGCCAAAACCGGGATTCGAACAGAGTGCCCTCCGGGTATTCCCGTGGGGGCATAAATTATTAAAATCGACATAAGCTGGGGTCCCTCTCAACACCCACAGGGGGTGCAGGTGCCAAAACCGGGATTTGAACTCAAACAGCGTGCCCTCCGGGTATTCCTGTGGGGGCATAAATTATTAAAATCGACATATACTGGGGCCCTCTCAACACCCACAAGGGGTGCAGGTGCCAGCACTGGATAATACCGAATTACAAAAATCGAGCGCTTCTGAAGAAACGCTCGATTCGTCATTTCCCTATGAAAAAATCACCCGGTGCCTTTTACATCATTGACTTTGCCAGTTTGACCGCACGGCTGGCATCAGGGGCATATCCATCCGCGCCGATCTTCTCAGCATACGCATCCGTGATCGGGGCACCACCGATCAATACTTTCACCTGGCCCCGCACACCCGCTGCCTTCAGCGCTTCAATGGTTGTTTGCATGCCGGGCATGGTGGTCGTCAGCAAGGCGGACATAGCCAGAAAATCTGGCTGATGTTCTTTGACAGCTGCCACAAAAGTTTCAGGGGCGACATCGGACCCCAGGTCCACAATCTGGAAGCCAGCGCCTTCCAGCATCATTAACACCAGGTTTTTGCCGATGTCATGCAGGTCGCCCTTCACCGTTCCAGCCACTACAAGTCCGGCTGGCTGAATATCAGCATCAACCAGCTTGGGTTTCAAAATTTCCATACCGGTTTTCATGGCACGGGCTGCGATCAGCATCTCGGGCACAAAATATTCACCCTCTTCAAACAGCCTGCCCACTTCACCCATCGCAGTGATCATCACATCCAGCACCTCGCCAGCTTCTACGCCATCAGCTAAGGCTTGCTCGACCTTTTCTTTAGCAATGTCGCGCTGTCCTTCAAGAATTGCGTTGTAAAGTTCCTTTCGCAGAGCATCCATTATTCATTTCCTTTCAAGATGTCAAAATCAAATGACGTAATTTATTATAGTCAACCTACCGGAGGTTACTTAACAAAACCAAGCATTTCCAGTTGCCAGGAAAATACCATCATCCAGATGATTGGCACTGCCCCTGCAGATTCAGCACATAACAGGCATCAATATTACCGCCATAAAGATTATATAACGAATCCAGAAATTGTTCATCACAAAACAAGAGCCTGCTTTCAGCAATTTATCAATGAGAACAACTGAACATCAAGGCCGCTGCGCCAAATCACTGAGTAATATACCCCAGGTGATGGGACCCACTTTGCCGTCAATCGTGATCCCATTTCTCTGTTGAAAATGGCGCACCGCTGCTTCGGTCATGGGACCAAAAACACCATCGGGTATACCCACCTCCTCATACCCCAGTGCCAGCAGCCTGTTTTGAAGATACAACACATCATCGCCCCGCATTCTTGGGTCGGTGAGGGAAAGAGTCCGATCAAGCTCAGGCGCCGGGGGTGCTTCAGTTGGGGTAGGTGTCAGTGTATACAACAGGGTGGGCGTAAGGCTCGGGATTGGCGTGGCTGTCGGCTGCACAATCTCAATCTGGTAGTTCTGAACATCCACCACCTGCAGCGTTCGATCATCCGCATTTGCCACCCAGAGCCTCTGTCCATCATGAACCAGTGCCACCGGGCGTGCACCGGTCGGTATCGCCAGGCCAACGCTCCCGGTTGCCACATCGATCCCCTGCACAGTGTTATCGCCTGCATTGGCCACCCAAAGTGTCTCGCCCACCATTGCCAGGGCACTAGGAGAGGAGCCTGTAACAACAGGCTCCCCAATGAACCCGGTCTTGGTGTCCAGCCAATACATCTCAGCCCAACCTGCCACCCAGATACGCCTTCCATCAAACACCACCGGTCCGCCAGGCAGCGCATAAGTCTCAGCTGAAACCACACAGGGATAATTCCCGCCGGTATGAAAGGTGGCTAAGCCGTAATCGCTCGCCATCCACATGCATTTTCCATCAAAGGCCATCTCTCCCCTGGTGGACCAGTCCACCACTTGAGATAGGTATGCCTTTCCCGTATTGCGGTCGATTGCCCAGGCGCGATCATTCGCTGTTGCCCAAATCTTTTTTCCGTCAAAACCCATCGCATCTGCCTGTACGCAAAATTCATCACTGCAGTCAGTAAAGGTTGCATGGAGAAATTTTTCAGCGCTTGCTGGGATAAGGTTGATGATTTGCGGCGGATTAAAGGATTGGGGCAGCAAAAACCATAACCTGTTGCCGTCATAAACCATTTCTACGATCCGGTTATCTGGTGTGTCAAAATCTCCCAGCATCACCGGTGGGTCCTGATCGAGCAGTCCCCGCCCGGGATCAATCCGCAGCAAGAGATTGTCAAAAGCATCCTCACCATTGGAATGCAGTACCCAGATATATTTCCCGTCATAGGCCAGGTCAATTGCACCTTCTAATATCGGGTAAAAACTCGTGGACCAATCCACCGATTCGGGTTTCGCAAACAAGGATTCCCCGTCTGCGTGGACAGCAGCAGGATCAAAAAGCCCACGCCAAACATTGATGTCAACAGTTCCATTTGCCTGGAAACCATTTTTCTTTTGAAAATCCTTTACAGCCAGGTCAGTGGTTGCACTAAAACTGAAAGGGTTGAAATTAGGGTCAGCATTATCCAGATAACCCAGATCGACCAGCCGACCGCTGAGAAACCCGCCCGGCATATATCCTGTCGTATACTGAGACAATGGTTTGGCTGGATAGGGCGGAATGCTTTTTGGAGATGACGGATTTTGTAGCAATATGATCTCAAACAAATCCTGAGAAACATCACCATCCACATTCATCCCGTTCAACCACTGCAAGTGGCGAACGGCCAGTGCAGTTTGCTCATCAAATACACCGTCAACCAGGCCGGTCTCATAATAACCAAGGCTCTGTAAACGCTGCTCGAGTGCAAGAATCTGACTCCCCGATTGGTACGGATCTGATACTGCCAGGGGAAAAACAAGTTCTACTGTCAATTCACTGGTGCTTGTTGGAAGCAAATCATCTGTTAATGTCGGTGTCCTTCCCTGAACCTCCGTCGCAGCCATATCGGTCGGTGCGATCGTAGGTGAAGACGTCACCTGTTCTTCTGTGTTTTCCTCACCTGGAGAAGGAATCATTGGCTCTTCCACTGACGAGCACGCCCCCAACAAAAATACAAACAAAGAAACCAGCAGCACAATCAATCGTCTTTTCATCCGATTCATCCTCAATTATTTCTTCTGTTCAATGTACTTTGAATGAAATAATTATATAGGACTTTTTAGTTTTATGTCCGATAAACCATGATAAATTTAATCAGTTCGATCCCAGAACATGTTCAACTTTTCCAAAAATATAAAAAATCATGGTTATAATTGGGTTATGACTGATTCAAAACAATCCCGCCCCGATGGGCGGCAACCGGATGAATTGCGTCCCATTTCCTTTGAACCCGGCTATGTGTCCTATCCCGAGGGCTCGGTGATGGTCAATTGGGGAAACACGCGCGTGCTGTGCAACCTCACCATTCAGGATGGAGTGCCAACCTGGCTGGCTGGTAGAGGAAAGGGGTGGATGACCGCAGAATATGCGATGCTGCCCCGCAGCACACACACACGCACACCACGCGAGACCCAGGGGCTCAAAGGGCGCACCCAGGAGATTCGTCGGCTGATCGGCCGCGCCCTGCGCATGTCAATCGATCTTGAAAAGATCGGCGACCGGACCCTGTTGCTGGATTGTGATGTGATCCAGGCAGACGGCGGTACACGGGTTGCTTCCATCACCGGGGGCTTTCTGGCGCTGTGGCTCGCCCTCCACCCTTTGATCAAGGCTGGCACCCTTGCGCCTGATGTACTGAAAAATCCGATCGCAGCAGTGAGCGTGGGCATTGCAAAAAACCAGCCCGTTCTGGACCTCAATTATGCTGAAGACAGCCAGGCAGAGGTGGACCTCAATGTAGTGATGACCGCAGACGGGCGGTTTATCGAAGTGCAGGGCACTGCAGAAAACGAACCCTTTTCGCGGGAATCACTTGATCAGATGCTTGCTCTTGCAGAAAAAGGGATCAAAGAGATTCTGTCACGACAATCCAATTTTATGCAATCCATCTGAACATTAACCTGCCATACTTAACCGCCCTGTATCCAAAGGGACTGCGGAGTAATTTGCTTATCACCTGTTTCAGTTATCGGCGCAGTGCTCGGTAAAGCACATACCCGCCGCCGACCAGCAGAGCCAGCGGAAGGACATACCTCATCACATTAGCCAGGTCAAATAGCTCCAAAATGCCAACGACAAACAAAATACCTGCCGGATAAAGTGCCCATTTCAGCCTGCCTGCAGGCTTTGGCAAAATGTAAATGAGCCCAAAAGTGATCGCCAATCCAAAAAAGAAGATGGCACCGGACCACATTGATTTGATGGAAACCAGATTATCCGCAGCTAAAGTGAGCAAAACACCGCCTGGAATCAAACCCCACCAGTGCTCAGGATGTGTGATAAAGATCAATATGAACGGCAAGCCTAAAAATGCAAGAAATATGGTGCCACCCACACGATCCAGCACAGGTGAAAAACTCTGACCCATGAAAATGATCGTGCCAATCCCGATCAAAACAAAACCAGGGATCAATGCCCACCAATCATTGGTGTTGATGATGAAGACAAGCAGGAAAACCAGCCCACCCAGCGCAAACAAAGGACCAATCAATTTCTCCCAGCGAATTTGAAACACCCCCAAATTATTTAACAAAAAGATTACCCCTGCTGCGATCAATAAAATGCCGCCCACAATCGGTAACAGTAATATGGTATTGCTTTTTTTCATCGTTCCACCTTTGAATTTTCTTGTGCCCTGGAATTTATTTATATATCAGAAAAATTGGATTTAGAAATCACCTCATGACAGCCAACGGAAGACGGACCTTTTGAGGATCGTGATGATTTACCCCTCCTGTGCTTTCAAATGCCAATGAAGGATGCTGTGTGCCATCCACAGTCCATTAATTCAGCCTGATCAAATTTAGTATGTGTTCAAGATAGATTTTTATTCATTCTAAATTTAATTTCGCAGTGAAACAGATCGATTCATGCTATAATCAAGTTCTGGGATCATATGAATGATGTGCAAAGAAAGCATCCAAATTTTAAACTGGGTTTGTTGATTTTGCTGTTAGTTTTATTAACTGCTTGGGGACTGCAAGGGTGCCAGGATCTACCATCATCCTCTACGCCTGAAAATACCCACCCCAGTATTTCACTAACGCCAACAACACAGCCCACAGGAACGCCAGAAGGGGTTCGAACAACGCTGCCTGAGACAACACCATCAGCAACACCTCAGGTAACCTTTCCGAATATCTGGGAGGATTTTCCCCCACCAAGCATACGATCTGCCACTGAGGTACCGCCGCCCATGAAAGACCTGGATATTTCTGATGAAGTCCTTGTTTGGGTGCTGCTGGGTTCAGATACTGAACCTCCCTTCATCGGCAGGACTGTTGCAATCCATTTGCTTTTCATTCATCCACGCTTTTCAAAGGCAAGCCTGGTGTCCATCCCGGGTGACCTGTACGTTTACATCCCAGGCTACACGATGCAGCGGCTCAACATAGCCTATGCACTCGGCGGGGTTGAATCTCTGCGAACTACCCTGGCTTATAACTTTGGCGTCCTGCCCAGCAGATTTGTGCTTGCACATCCGGGTGATTTCCAATGGCTGGTGGACGACATCAACGGAATTGAGGTGACTGTATTTGAACCCATCCATGATGCTTGCGGCGGAATCCCCGTTGGGACTGTGCCAATGGATGGCGCCCTGGCACTTTGCTATGCATCCTATCGCCAGGGCATGGATGAAATTGATCGCATGGGACGCCAGCAGCAATTGATGCAGATCATCTTCAAGCAATTTGCCCAAAACGGTAATCTGGCGCAGCTGCCTGTCCTGTATGCCAGTTACCAGGGTTGGGTCAAAACGGATATTTCACTTACAGAATTATTAAGCTATGTTCCCCTGGCATTAAGACTGGCAGATGTGGACCGAATCGGTTATTATATGATTGGATGGAATGAAATTCGTTTGTGGGAAATACCGGATCAAAGTCAGGCACAGGTATTCTTACCAGAACAGACAGGCGTTAGAACAGTGATTCAAGCGGCAATTGATCATCTCATGACCCCAGAACCGCTCACCAACCAGGTGCAAACACTGGAAGCGCAGCTGACGGCTGCCTATGAGTCAACGCTATCGCCCAGAGCCACAGCAACACCTGTGCCAGTGACACAAACGCCAAGTCCAACCTCAACGATAACGCCAGAGGGTTACCCCTAAAGAAAGGGATAATGTTGAGATTAAAGCTCAGGCACAATTGGTATATCGCATCCACCGTGATCATTTTGGGTTGCGTTATTGCCAGTTTACTTTTTTCTCAAACGGACCGCGCCAAAGCCTATGGATTGCCCTCTGACATCCCCGAACGCACAGCTGTTATCACTGTATCCTACACCACCTATGAGTGGTGGCTGCTCACATGGAGCGATTCTCAATTGATTTGCCAGGTTTTTGTAGAACACGAGGGGCTGCCTGAAGCAAGTGAGGTTGAGTATTATTGCGGCACCCAGGTGATGAATGACTGGCTGAAGACCCCTGCCTGCTCTTTTTCAGACCAGATCACGAGGGCTGAACAATGCCCGGGTTTCTACCTTCATTTGGCAAGTGTGACCCCCGGTGAACGCCAGATTGAAGTTGATCTTCTACCCCCAGAAGTGTTTATCGAAATTGGTGGCTGTATACTGACTCCCCCGGAAAACAAATGCACGACTGTTCCAGAACTGCATTTCATTGGGATTGAACCGCTGCCCAATGAATCAATTATCAATATTCAAGGTTACGTTGGCGCAGAACCATTCAGCTGCCCGGGCAACCAGTGCACCGTTCCCATCCCAGCCACCGGCCAAAACGGCAGCCTGGTCACTTTTTGGGCGGATTCAAGCTTCGGCGATTCAACTGAAGCCTACACTGCCCAGGTGCGAGTAATTCCATGGGGTGACTTTGGCCCTCCAGATGGGGAGGCAGATGACCAACCCCAGTGGTATGTGGATATCCTGAGTTCTCAATACCTGGGAGAAATTCAATCCACTTGCTCTCAAATCTGGTCAGCCTTTCCGCCAGTTGGCGGTCCACCACTGTGGCTTTCCTCCCCCAATCACCCCGACGCACTGGTCTCCGATGAACCTTATTACTACCTTGCCGGTACATTGATCCGGGAAGGACAAGCAGATGCCACAGGATGCGCAGACGGCGGGCTTGAGCCATCTGGATATGCCAATCAATGTGGATTGGAAGCCGCCCGGCCGCTGATCAACGAATGGCAAAACCAGTTCGACAGCGAAATCATCAGGATATCAATTGATACCGGTGTCCCCTCTCAGCTTCTGAAGAACATTTTCAGCCGAGAGAGCCAATTCTGGCCGGGTTTTTCAGCGACCTACACCGAAGCCGGACTCGGTCATTTAAGTGACCTGGGCGCAGACACCGTGCTGCTCTGGAACCCCAGTTTCTTTACACAATTTTGTCCCCTTGTCTTAGACACGACCCGTTGCCAGAAGGGCTTTGGCAACCTGGACATTGCCGAACAGGAAATGCTGCGCGGGGCACTGGTGCAAAATGTGAACGCTGCCTGTCCGGAATGCCCTTTGGGGATTGACTTGCGCCAGGCGAATTTCAGCATCAGCATCTTCGCACGCAGTATCCTGGCAAATTGTGAACAGGTGGGACAGATGCTGTATAACGAAACACGGTTACCAGCAGGCGATGTCAGCGGGTATGAAGATCTCCAGCGCTCTTCAGCTGGCAATTGCCAACAATTATCCCCTGACCTGGGAGAATGTCATTCAATTTCTTGAGCCCGGTGCCTGCCAGAGGAGCATTGATTACGTCAACGACATTGCCTTCATGCCGCAAACTGCAGACCCAACGCCAAGCGTTCAGAATCTTGAGGTCGAGTTTGCGCCGACACCCACCCCACTACCGGAATTTGAACTTATCGAGCCCACCCCCGAGGTGACCGAGGAGAGCTACCCGGTTTACCAACCCACACCCGACTCAAACGCATACCCGTAAAAAAGCCCCTGGAAGTCCAGAGGCTGATCATAAAATTATTCATCAAAAGGTCAAATTCAGCTAACCCTTTTTCTCTTCGAGCGGAACATCCTGTCCAGAGCGTAACTTCTGCAATTGTTCTTCCAATTCAGCCCGTTTTTCATCCGCTGCCCGAATGATTTCGTCTTTGAAATTTTTAAAGTAACCCTCAATCTCAGTGCGGGTTTTTTCGCCTGATTCAGGGGCAAATAACAATGCCAACCCGCTGCCCACCAATCCGCCAATTACTGCACCCAAAAACAAATTTCCAAATTTGCGCATATCATACCTCCTTCAATCTCAATGATCGTGTATGTTCAATTATAGCGTATTTAATTTTTTGAGGTCAATTGTTATCGTGCATCCACTTAATTAATGCTATACCAAAAATAGCTCCAACTCATTATAGTTGTGAGGTCTGGAACAATCAACAAGAGCGACTCTGTAACGGATTAGAGTCAAAAGGATGAGTTAAAACTAATCACCCTAAACAAGGAAAATTAGTTAATAATTCTTCCTTGCCAACGCTGATGCTTAGAGACTACCCAATTGAGAAGCAAATTCTGATAATGAAGATGCCTTAATCGTTGACAGACGCTGAATCACATCTGCACTAAGATTGAATGCCTCTCCACAAAATCCTTCTAAAATTGCTTGTTGTGGATTTTGTAACAGCGCCTGGCGAAACGAGCCATTAATCACAGCAGCTGTTAATAACCGGCTAAATTCCTGTTGTAAATGAAAATTCTTAGTCATTTTAATAAATCTCCTTTATATACATTCCATTTTTCTTGTCCAGCTTTATTGTGTAGAAAAAATCCAATAACACCAGCCGCAATCAATGTGTCACCAATACTAAAAGCAACACGATATGGTATCCATTGCGGAAGTGTTAGAATATCGGACAATAACCATAAAGTGGTATTTTCCTTTTCAAGTACTAAATCTTTGCTAAACTGATACCTGGACCCAATTTGCCAATACTTTGATGTTATACCTTCTGCCATTAATGTTTCTGGAGAGATAGGCATCCATCCGCCATTTAGTGAAATCACCGTGAGGTTAAGTAAAAGCCCTAAGCCTAAGAGCCAAAACATGGGCGCTTTGCGATTAAGCCACACAAACACTAACAAGACAATCTGTGAGCTGATCAAAAAAAGCGGTACCCAACGGGTATCGATAATTGAACGCGTAACAGGTAAGGCATACACTAGAAATTGAGGGATAGCTGCAATCAATACCAACCCAACAAAACGTAACTTGGGTGGATCGAAAGCAACACCTTCAACCTTTGCTTTCGAGAAACCTGCCATCACGCCAATCACAATGGCAAAAACTAAAACCATTTTTACATTCCTACGCCACCAAGACCACCAGGCGCACCGGCAGCCAGGACAAACATAATCAGAGTCCCAATTGTGACAAGCAAACGGATTATCTGACTATCAAACTTACTAAAAAAAACTTTACCTTTATCAAATAACGTGTTCATGGAAGATCCTTTCTAATACAATAGGTGAATGGATAAGAACCCAACACAAAAATGTTCGGATATAAAATATTATTCTTACCTGGGGCTTTAAACAACTCTGCAAAACAGGCTCAAATCAGTTTTCACTTGGAATACTTGGGAAAACTTGATTTTGTATCGATTTATTGTAATGGGTTATGGTTATGGTTTGGAATTTTATTCTAGCTTGTCCGGTAGGAATGATCCCAATCCTTCTAATTTTGAAGAAGATTTTGGTAAAGTTCTTGTGTTTGTTTGGATGGAGGGACGTTGATCTCCTTCTCCAGGGCATCACAGCAGCGCTCATACTGTCGAACAAGAGCAGCACGGTTACCAGTTGCCGCATACACCCGCATCACCAACCGATGCGCATCCTCAAAACAAGCATCCTCACTCAAAGCCTGGAAACAATAACGCAATACCGTTTTGTAATCTTTCTGATCCAAAGAAATGATAGCCAAATGCAATAGTGCATCTAAATACATTCGTAGAAATCTCTGGCGTTCAATACTCGCCCAGGTCTCATCAATATCAGAAAGGTATTCACCTTTATAAACGGCAATCGCTTTCTTATAGTAGATACTCTTTTCTTGGTTATCCCTGACCAATTCAGCCTGCTCAATCGACTTTGTAAAAACTTCAACATCATACTCGTAATCAGATGACCAGTTAAACACATAGTAGTCATCCTCAAGCAATAACGCCTGGCGTCCAACTGCCCTTCTCAATCGATATAGAGAATTTTTGAACCTGAGCTTAAGTTCATCTGAGCTAGCTTCAGGCCAGAGAATAACCCCAACCTGCTCCTTGGTCAAACCCTCAGGATGGGCTAAAAATAGATAAAAAATATCCCGTGAGGTCTGAGTCTGCCAATCACTATTCGTGACCAAGCGATCATTAATAAATACCTGGGTTTTGCCAAAGGATTGGATAACCATACGTGGTGGCGCAAAGGGAACAATGGTAGCCTGTCTTCGAATGTTTCGGCGCATTTCAGGTAATTTTTCCTCAAACCGCTCAACCCTTTCAAGGATTTGGGCAATCTGGGTCTTAATCTCAGAAGGTCCCTTAAAAGATGAGAGTCTTCTTTGAGCTTCACGAGCCTGAATAATCAACGGAATGGCATACTCATTCTCATTTAGCTTCGCCATAACTTTCCCAAGATATTCCAACAACTGGTCATTATCGCCCACGGCTGATAGCACACAACAAAACGCTGCTCGTAATGACTCGATCTCATGTCCTTCGGATCTAAAATAATCATAAGCTTGCTTTGCCAGATGAAAGGCATCTGGATAATTATGGTCAGCCAGAAAGTACATCGCCCATTCCAAATTCAGAAGACTTTCAGTATATGCAGAACCACTTTTCTTTGATTTGATTTCTGCTGCTTCCAACAAAAATTTTGACTTCTGCAAATCTCCACTAATTCTGCTTAGGACACTTTCGGCGAGGTCCAGATAAAACAACAAGAAGCGATCATCTAATTGTTTTGCAATTAATTGAGCTTGTTTATAAACGTCAACGGCTTCGCGATAAGCATCAAGGTCTCTGTAAAGATCACCGAGGCTGGCAAGGCTCAATCCCTCTGCCTGGGTTGTATTGCTGATCCGGGCATATTCTATAGCTTTCTCAAAATTCTTAGCTGCCGCCTCAAAATCGCCTCTCAGCTGTTGTAAAATGCCAAGGTTGTTCAACAATTCAGCAGCCCATGCAATGTTACCGCCAGATTGCCAATACTCCAGTGCATCATGATACATTGATTCTGCGCGCACATAGTTTCCTAAATTAAAATTCATAAAACCAATATTAAAAAGAAGCTTTGGGATGTTCTGCTGGTCATTATAACTTTCAAATATTTGAAGAGATTCCTTTAATGTGGTCAGTGCGGCCTTCAACTCGCCCTGAAGATAGTAAGTTCCACCAAGGATCCGCATGGCTTCCGCACGAATATGTCCATATTTAGGTGCTTGCTTCAAAAGATTAATTGCTGCCTGACTATCAGCTCTTGAGTTTGCATATTCACCAAGCGTTCGATTCGCCACAGCTCGCCTAATCAAACTTAGCGCCAATGTCTGGATATCTGCACCTGTTGTTTGCAGCTGGCGAATTACATCGTTCAGTAGAACGAGGCTTTCCTTTACCTCTCCCAAACCCAGCATGATTGTGGCTCGTAACGAAACCAGTGATGGACGTGAATTGACCTCCTCAGCAGGCAGGTGGTTTATCCACCCTTTCAGAGATAACAACTGCCCAGTCGCCACCATTTCTGGTCCAGCATCCTCTATTAACTCTACTAATTTATCAGTTGCGTCAACCTGTTTGTATAAATTAAATGAACGCTCCCAATCCTTTTGAACAGAAAACTCATCGCCCAGTGCAATTATTATTTTTTCAGCCTCTTCAGGCCTGGATTGGCGCATCCTCGATTGCAAAAATTCGCCAAACAAGTGATGATAACGAAGCCAAAAATTAGATCCCTCACCAACAGGCAAAACAAACAAATTGCGCACCATCAGCTCATCCATCAATTCGCGCCACGGAGAGCTCATTTGGAGCGCTTTGCCAATCACATTTTCACATCGTTGTGCGTCAAATTCTTCCAACAAAGAAGTACGAAGTAAGAAATCCTTGATTTCCTGGGATTGAATGTCAAAGACTTGTTGGGCTAGATATTCATATAAACCAACACCAGAAACTCTAGCAACGCGAATTCTCTCACCAATTTTATCTTCTAAAATATGCGTAGATAATAACAGCCCTGTAATCCAACCCTCTATTTGCTCGTTGATGGCATTGGCAGAATCATCCGAGATCGTTAAATGATAGTTTTTCGACAATAAGGCTTGAATTTCAGGTGAAGAGAAAGAGATTTCCTCAAATGAAATCCCACCAACCTGATTGCGAGCAACCAGCAAGGGCATATCTGAGAGAGTCAACAACCTTCGCGAAGAAATTACAAGATGACAGTTTTCATCCACGTCCTGTAAAAACTGGTTGATAAACTCTTTGATGTGATCACTAACCTCAACCAAATGATAATCATCTAAAACAAGAATGAAATGTTCCGTAATATTTTCATAAATATCATTCACTAAAGCAGAGACCAAAACTGGTACATCAAGCTTATTCTGCGGTATGTTATTTAATATGGCAGTTGCATTATTTCCAAATAGTGGAAAACGCACTTGAATTGCACTGATAAAATGAGCAAAAAACCGGAAAGGATCCTGATCTAAGGTGTCTAAGGAAAGCCAGCAAATAGGCCATTCAGAATTGTTAGCAAAATCAATTAGAAGCGACGTTTTCCCATAACCGGCAGGGGCAGCAATGATGATTAACTTCTGATCCAGTAAATCATTTAGAATTTCTAACAACCGTGGACGCGTTAATATTTCATCGTGCCAACGTGGAATGATTATTTTTGTTCGAGTTACCGGATAAATGCTCTCCAACTTGACTTTCTTCTCTGTTTGGAACCAATCAAAATAAGATTTTTGGAGGTTTCCTAACATTTTTATGAAACATGACAAATAAGGTTTTGACCATTTAGATCATTCACGAATTCAGAGATTTTGTAATAATATTGTATCAGACATTGCTAACCAATGAGACGAATTCCTTTCGGGATCTGAGTGCTAAAATATCAATATCTAATCATAGATCGAAACTTTTTCATTAATAGAACACCATTCCTTCTATGCAAATTTTTAATATTTAAAATTTCATCTCAATGCAAAACATCACATTATCCAGAAAGGTATAATCTATTACATTAAATAGAAAGGAATATGTTTATGGAGTGGTTCGCAAGCACACTACTTATCGAAACAGTAGGACAGGGTTTTAATGATTTTACAGCCCAAATTAACACCCAAATTCGCCAATGGAATGTGCAGACCGGGATAGCTTACTTATTTGTTCAACACACCAGTGCCTCCCTGGTAATTAACGAGAATTATGATTCCTCAGCCCAACGGGACATGGAAGAATTCCTGGCGCATATCGCACCAGAAGGACAAAACTGGTATCAGCATACACTGGAGGGGCTGGATGACTCCCCTGCACATATGCGGTCGATCCTCACCAACACCAGCCTGATCATACCCGTGGACAGTGGGAAATTAAATTTGGGCACCTGGCAGGGGGT
>Ga0334892_1002292_pt1 | contig 13944 bp, 11 predicted proteins | sample GraSluR3_MG_4_FD_207213 | JGI IMG/M metagenome (GOLD analysis project Ga0334892, IMG submission 207213) | Sludge microbial communities from methane-producing bioreactor in Wageningen University, Netherlands - Granular Sludge_15_04-R3 | ecosystem: Engineered > Bioreactor > Anaerobic >...
CTATTGTATTAAAGTACATTAAATAAAACCAGGAGGACTATTTTGAATAAAAAAATATTTTACTTTTCTATCTTTTTACTGTTTGCTTTGTTTTTATCCGGTTGTTGCCCTATTATTGTTGATAATACTGAAATAGATATAGAGGTAGAAACCAGGAGAGTTGAAGATGTAGTAGATGGTTTTTGGGAGGCAATTAATGATCTAGACGCGTCTATGGCAAATAGCTATTGCAATGGATTTGTTGTTTGGAGACAATTTACCCAACCCTATTTTGAAAGTGTTGGTATACTTGAACAATTTTGTCCAAATCTAACCATTAGTTTATATTGGGTTATTAATGATATATCTTTTAGATGGGATCAGTTGGGTCATCCCAGGGCAATAGTAAATATTCAAGTTAATAAAACTGTTATGGGATGTAGTGATCATGACGGCACGAAAGTTGGATTTGGGACCATGGAATTATCATATAACGGCGGAGCTGATGATGTTTGGTGGCTAATAGACGGAGTATGGATAGATTTTTAAATTAGAATAATAAAGGGAATAATAAAGGGGACGGTTCTCTGTTTGACAGCTTTTCCTTAGTAAAAATACGGTTTGGTCTGACATTACTACCCTGTTTTAATTCACCATCTTTAAAATCTTTATCTTCAATTTGAGAAAACAATAGGGTCAGGTCTTCACAGGCTGACCGAGAATTTTTATCAATAAATTCATAGATAGATGAGTTTTGGCAAATAAACCGGGGCTCATCTTTTTTTTAGATACATTTTTTTCTTTGGTAATAACTTCTAACCTAAAGCCATCATTTTATGCATCTTATTGAGGTTATATCCGATACACATCAGACTGAATTCCCCTTTGACCTTTTCCAGTGACCTCAAGAAGAAATGACGATACCCCAGATTGTATTTCAGATGTCCAAAGAATGGTTCGGTAGTCCACAGACGCTGCAGATATTTCTCACGGCCGGTTTTTGTCTTAAGCCTTTTTCTCATCTCAAGCAATAATGCCTTACGGTCTTCGATGGCAATAGTACGGTAACGCGCTCTGGTACAAAGCGACTTTTTGGAGCAGGCAGGGCAATCTTTGGCTTTATAGATCTTAACCTGAAATTTCCGGTAAGAACGTTCTTCTCTGCGTATCTTAGATAGTTTGAGTAGCTTGCCTTCTGGACAGAGAAAGATATCTTTTTTAGAGTCATAGGTGAAATGGTCCTGATGATAGGGATTGTCCCGGGCATTACCCTTTCTGAAATTCTGGTCGGGGATATAACCGATTTTACGTTTTTTGTCCAGATATTCGTAATTGTCATAGCTGGAATAGCCGGCATCGGCGGCTACCTCTTTAACAGGTTGACCAAGGTTTTTATCGGTAGCCTCTACCATTACAGACAAGGCCTGGCGGTCTGAGGCTTCAGTGATGACTTCATTTGCCAGAATGAACTGTTCTTTGCTTAAGGCAGCCTGACAGTTGTAGCTGGTATCGATGCGGTAACGGCCGTCTTTCATGAATCTGGCCTCCGGGTTGCTTATGTTACTCTAAAACTGCACCACTGTATTAATTGAAAACTGCACCACTTTCAAAGAAGGTGGATTTTTAAGGATAATTAAAATTAAAATAGCACAACATTTTTTCTAATCACTAAGGTAGATCTACCCGAAACCAGAAACATTTTTACATTAAAAAAGTGCCTACAAAAATTGATATAGGAATTTTTAATTGATTACTTGACTTTTATTTTTTAATATTGTAATATAAAAATATCATTATAAATAAAAAAGTTGCGTAAAATGAAATATAAAAAAAATAAATATGATAAAACTAGAATAAATTCGCTTACCAGATGTTTTAATATTTTAAAATGTTTTAATTCTGAAGAAACAACATTAAGGCTAGTTGACATATCATCTAAGTTAAATATTTCAAACGCTACAATATTTAGGTATTTAGCTACTCTTGAAGATTTAGGTTTTTTAGAAAAAGATAAAAAATTTAAAGGATATAGATTGACTGTTAAAGTATTGGAATTGGGATACACTGCACTAAAAGGAATAGGAATTACAGATATTGCTCAACCATATTTAGAAAAGTTAGCTCATTGTTGCAAAGAGTCCGCAAGTATAGCTGTATTAGATGGTTTTTATATTGTATATGTTGGGCGCTCAGCTACACGGAGATGGATGAGCACAAATTTGCTGATTGGTTCAAAATTACCTGCTTATTGTAGTTCTTTAGGAATGGCAATATTGGCTTATAAACCTGTAGAGGAGTTAGAAAAATTATTTGTTGGTCATAAATTAATAAAATATACTCCATACACAGTAACTGATTTGGGAGATTATAAGAGAAAATTAGAAATTATAAAGAAGAATGGTTATTCAATAAATAATCAAGAATTGGAAATTGGTTTACTTTCAGCAGCAGCTCCAATATTCGACGCAGAAGGAGAAGTATTTTCAGCTATAAATATTTCAATGCCATCATCAAGAGTTTCAATTGCCGAATTAAAAAAGAAATTTATACCATTTTTACTAAGTACAGCAAATGAATTGTCAAATGCTCTCAATTATAAATAATCGCTATAATTATTTTATTATTGCTTAGATTTGTAAATAAATAATAAGAAAAATATTTGGAAAAGGAGAAAGAATAAATGGAGTGGGAAAAAAGCCTCAAGAACAAATTGTTAAAAGCCGAAGATGCTGTTAGGAATATAAAACCAAATGATTATGTTTTTTTTGGATCTTTTGGGGGACAGCCAACAGCAATTGAAAAAGAGCTTGTAAAACAAAAGAAAACTATAAGCCCATTAACAATTGTTCAAGGTTCAGTTTTTGGGAATGCTAATTTAGTAAAGCCAGGCTTGGAAAAATATTTTCGTTATATTTCATTATTTTCAACAAAAGAAGTCAGAATAGCAATTGCGGAAAATAGAGCAGAGTATGTTCCTTGTTTTTTTTCTAAACAACCTGAGTACATAAAAAAGTATTTTTCACCAGAAGGAGGTCTTGATATTGCATGTGTCCAATTATCCCCCCCTGATGACAGAGGATTTTGTAGTTTAGGGGTAAGTGTTGATGTTGCTAAAGAAGCTGTTGATTGCTCTAAAGTGGTAATCGCAGAAATAAATGAGCAAATGCCTAGAGTACATGGTGATTCTTTTATTCATATTAATGAAATTGATTATTTGATAAAACATAATACAAATCTTCCAGAAATAAGTATACCAAAAGAAGATGATACTGCAACTAAAATAGGAGAATATATTGGAGAAATGATTGAAAATGGTTCTACTTTGCAATTAGGAATAGGCACTATTCCAGATGCAGTTTTAAGAACTCTAAAAAACAAAAAAGATCTAGGAATTCATTCTGAAATGATTTCTGATGGAGTTATAGATTTAGTCAAATCAGGTGTAATAAATTGTAGTAAAAAAACGTATATGAAAGGAAAGATAGTAATAACTTTCTTAATAGGAACTAGAAAATTGTATGATTTCGTAGATGATAATTCAATGATTATGATCGCACCAGTATCATTTACCAATGATCCATATATAATAGCAAAAAATAAGAAAATGATATCAATAAACTCTGCGCTAGAAGTGGACTTAACCGGTCAAGTAGCTTCTGAATGTATTGATTATATGCAAATTAGTGGTGTCGGAGGACAGGTAGATTTCGTACGTGGTGCTAATTTAGCAGAGAATGGAAAAAGTATTATTGCTTTTCCGTCAACTGCTAAAAATGGAACTATTTCTCGCATAGTTGTTGGACTTGAAGCAGGAAAATTCGTAACAACCTCTAGGAATGATGTTGATATTATAGTTACTGAATATGGAGTAGCACAAATGAAAAACAAAACTGTTAAAGAAAGAGCAATCTCATTAATAAAAATAGCCCATCCAAACTTTAGAGAAACCCTAAAAGAAAGAGCTAAAAAATTAAATTTAATATAATTTAATAATAAAAATAAAATTAGCTAAACTTGTTCTTTGATAATAAAAGCCAGTTATTTGTATTACCATCTAGATAGAATAAAAACTTTATTTACTTTTTGAAGATAAAATAGGAATATTAATAGTGTTAGGTACAATCTATATATTAAAATAAGGTAATTTTATTTCAAAAGTTGGATATTTCTAGATATATAAATGTTTCGTTTTAAAATAAATAAAATTATCTTTTTTTTAAGCCGACAGAAAAAAACACAATATAAATATCAAAAAAGAAAGGAGGAAATATTTTATAAAGTTAAAATTTTTTCTAAATATTCTAAAAATGAATAATAAATAATAGTAAAGGAGTAATATTGTAATGAAAAAAATATTAATCTCAATTTTATTGACTTTGATTATTGTAAATATTTTTTCTGTATCTTATGCTCAGAATAGAGAAACTGAAATAGCTATAGGAACTAAATTTATGCCATCAACAACTTACATCTTAGGAGTTTCTGTAGCACAGTTGTTATCTAAATATGGAGAAAATATGAGTACATTTGTATCAAGTTATGCTACTGATGGTGTTTTCCCACATGAATTTACGGCTGGAAAATTGCAATTAGCAATTGGGGCATCGCCTACTTCGATTCAAGGAGCCTTATCCTTAGGTCAATATGAAGGAAAAACACCTGCTCCAATGAAGATTATTACAACTGGACCATTATGGATTCAAGGGTTGGTTACCAGAGCTGATGCCAAAATAAACACCCCTGCCGATCTAAAAGGAAAAAACTGGTTAGGTATTCGAAAAGGTTCAGCTTTAGTTAATCAAATGTGTGAGGCTATACTCTATGCTTATAATCTTAATAAAGATGATGTTAGAATATTGGAATATTCAACAACGACAGAGCTGTTAGATGGTTTGAAAAGTGGGAGAGCAGCAGCCGGTAGTTTCCCTTATACTACTGGCACTCCTTGGGTAGAAGAACTTGCTGTGATGGATATGTTGAAGCTTGTTAGTGATACACCTGAAGGGCTTGAAAGGATTTTAGAAGCGTATCCATTTTTTTCAAAGGTAGTTCTTCCAGCAAATTCATATAGGGGTCAAGATGAGGATGTAGTTACATTTGGTTCCTATGTAACAATTGATGTTCATTCTGATTTAACTGATGATCTAGTATATAAAATAACATCTATTCTTTATGATAATTTTGAAGAATGGGCGAAAAGCCATGATCAAGTTAGTGATTTTGTTTTGCCACAAGCTATTGATCCCGTTAGAATAATCTTACCAGTACATGATGGGGCGATTAAATATTATAAAGAAAACGGTTATTGGACTAAAGAGCATGAAGAAAAACAGCAAACGCTTTTAGAAGAATATCAAAAATGTAGATAATAATTTTAAAATAAGCTTTTAAACTATTTGGTAATGTTAATAAAAAATGCACTTAGAACCTTGAAAAACTCTTAATAAATCAGTAGAGAGAGAGTATGAAAACATGTCCTCGCTGCGACAGTAGGTAAAAACATTGTCTTTGGCATTTATTAAAGAAACGGTAAAGTCCTTACTTTTCCTATCACATCACGTGGTAAAGAGACTGTGCAACCTTATATTAACAAATATACCAAAGCCGGAAGCCTTTACTTTACCGATGACTAGTTTTCCTACACCTTTTGCCTCTAACCTATAAGAGGTAATCATGTGAGGTAGTATTAAAAGAGAAAAGAATACCTAAGGGCAGAAATCATATCAATGGTATTGAAGGTTTTTGGTCCTTTGTCAAGCATTGGTTGTAGCATTACCGTTGTATCTCAAGTAACTATTTCCCAATTTACTTGAAAGAGGTAGAGTGGAGATTTAACCACGATAATGAGAACATAGTTATCCTATTAAGAAGGTTACTGAATCAACAGATTTCTATTGTCAAAGAAAAATTTTAGTGCAATTAAGCTTAGCCATTAGCAACTCTATTAATAAAAAAATAAACTATAATAATATAAGGAGATTTAGAAATAATGGATGAAAATATGAATGTTTCTACTGATAAGAAAGATTTTTGGGAAGACTATAATAAGAGAAAAACTTGGGATGAGATTATACCCGGAGAATTAAGACCTACTAAAGAAGTTGTATTAACAAAAGAAATGATTCAAAATTTTGCCAGAATTGTAGGTGAAACTAATCCTTTATATTTTGATGAAGAGTATGCAAAAAAATCCCCATATAAAGGAATTATAGCTCCTCCTAATATTCACGTACTTCTGATGTTTGCTTGTACGGATATAAATGATTGGATGAGAGAGCCTGGTACAATTAATGCAGGACAATCTTGGTTTTATAATATTCCAGCAAGACCAGGGGACAAGATAAAATTAGTGTGTAAATGTTTAGACAAGTGGATTAAAAAAGAGCGTCTTTTCGCAATACATGAGAATGTTTTTTATAATCAAGACAATGAAGTGATTTGTTCTGGACGTGGATGGACTATTAGACCTAGATAAATACAATATTATATTAGAAAAGAAAAGGAGAAAAAATGGGAATTAATTGTGCTTATGAAGATTTAGAAATAGATAAACAGATTATTGGTGAAGAAATTTTTATAAAAAAAGAATTACCAAAAGATTTCGCTGAAGCATCTTTAGACTACAATCCTTTGCATCTTGATCCATCATGGATGGATAAAACAAACTTTGGTAAAACAAAATTTAAAGGCGTAATAGTACATGGGATGTTTACCTTCTCAATTATTACTAAAATGATCACAGATTGGCTATTACCTATAGGAGGTATACATCGTAGACTCGAAACTCGATGGCTAAAACCTATTTATCCAGGAGACACTATTACGCCACAAGCAGTAATTTTTGCAAAGAAGAAAACTATTAAAGGAAATTGGGTTCTTTTAAAAGTAAGAGTTACAAGGCAAGATGGGGAAGTTGTAGCTGAAGGTGAATCAATGGAAGAATTTCCTAATAATCAATAAGTAAAATTAATCGTATTTAAACAATTGAGATAGGCTATATAGACTTTGATTACTGATAATAATTAATTCTTATATCCTTACTTATATCCTTATAAGTTAAATACTTATTGAAGAAATGATTATTTGATAAAAATAGGAGAATATGTATGACAGAAATTAATCATAAACAAATAGATAATTCAAATAACAATAATTATGAAGTTGAAGAAGATATTGCTAATAAAAGAGTTTTTAAAGGAAATAAAAATATTGTAATTGCGTTCATAAGTGTAGCAATTTCTGTTTTACCGATTATTTATGTATCAAGAGTTTTAGACAATATTGGAATATTTATACCCAATGTTTCTTTTCTATCTCTGATGTTGGCTTTATTAATTATTCTTGGTTTTATGTTATTACCAATAAAGCCTATAAAAAAAGTAGAAGATAAAAGTAAAATACCTTGGTATGATTTTATGATTATACTATTGTCAATTATTGCACCAATATACAACTTCTTTAATTGGGGAACAAATGCATATCGATACATTTATTATGATTTTTATCTTTTTGAAATAGTAATTGGTTTTTTTACTATTATTGCAGTCTTGGAACTTACAAGAAGAGCGATAGGTTTAGCTATGCCACTTGTCACAGCTATTTTTTTATTACATATGTTTTTTGGGTATAAATTAACTGGATTTCTAAAAACACCTAAAATTACAATTGTAAATGGGGTTGCTAATTTAATATATTATGATACAGGGATTTTTGGTGTTGCACTTCAAGTAGCAGCGACGGTAATTATTTTATTTCTTATATTTAGCCAATTTATGATCAAATTAGGCGGAACTAATTTTTTGTTCAATGTTTCTCTAAGTATTTTTGGCCATGTAAGAGGAGGACCTGCTAAAGTTGCTGCTGTATCAAGCGCCTTAATGGGGATGTTCTCTGGTTCAACAACTGCAAATATTGCTAGTACCGGTGTTTTTACAATACCGATGATGAAAAGAATTGGCTACAAACCAGAATTTGCTGCAGCAGTAGAGGCAGTTGCTTCTAATGGAGGACAAATAATGCCTCCAGTAATGGGAATGGTTGCATTTGTTATGGCGCAGTGGCTAGGTATAGATTATTCCCAAATTGTAATAATGGCGATAATTCCAGCTTTTTTATATTTTTTTGCTTTGTTTATAATTATCGATTCAAAAGCATGTCTTGAAGATATTAAAGGAATTCCTAAAGAAAAATGTCCTATATTTATTAATACAATTAAAGAAGGTTGGTTTTATCTTATTCCGATTATATCTCTTATATTTTTTATTGTTGTACTGAAATATTCACCAGAATTCTCTATATTATATTCAATAGTGGCTATTTTTTTGGCAAAAGGTATTAAAAAAATACTCAAAATAATCACAAGAGAGGATAAAGTATTTTCATTCTTGATTATTGCTAAAAATACTTATAAACTCATTTTAACAGTACTAAAAAATGCTGGTACTCTAATGTTAACTCCTGGAATTGTAACAGCATGTTGTGGAATCATAATTGGTTCTCTTTCAGTTACACAACTAGGTGTAACCCTGGCAAGATATGCCGTAGAATTTGCATCTCAAAATGTAATATTTTTATTGCTAATTGCTGCCTTTACTTGTTTCGTTTTAGGAATGGGTATGAGTTCTTTACCTGCCTACATTATGACAGTAATTGTTGTGGCACCTGCTTTATTGGATTTTGGTATCCCCCCTATCGCAACTCATTTTTTTGTATTCTGGTTTTCAATAATTTCTTTTATTACACCACCAGTTGCTGTGGGTGCATATGTTGCTGCGGGGATTGCTAATGCTAATGGGTATGAAACTGGTATAGAATCAATGAAATTAGGTTTTGTTGAATTCATTTTACCATTTATATTTGTTCTTAATCCAGGATTATTAATGCAAAATACAATAGATGTTGTACTGATAAAATTTTTATTTGCAATAATTGCAGTAGCTTTTATTTCATTCGGTATTAGTAATTACTTCTTTGGAAAATTAAATACAATCAAAAGATTTTTGTTTATCTTGGGAGGATTATTGATTATATCATTAAACTATAGAATAGTCATTTTGGGAATTTTATTATCTGCTACAGCTGTTATTTTGCAAGTTATAAGAATGAGAAAAAATAAAATAAATTTATAGAAGAAGAAAACTATAAAGTCAAATTGAATCTTAAATATTTTAGAAAGGAAATTAAAAGATATGAGAGATGTTGTTATTATTGATTACTTAAGGACACCCTTTTCAAGATCTAAACCAAAACAGCCTGAAAAGGATAAATATAATTTTTTACGTATGGATGAACTCACTGCTCAATTGATTAACAAACTTATAAAAAGAGTAAAAATAAATCCTGATGAAATTGATAGTTTACTAATAGGATGTTCTAGTCAACAGGGAGAGAATTGGTTATATGGAGGACGCCAAGTAGTTTTTTTGGCAGGATGGCCAGAAAATATTCCATCAGTTGCTATAGAAAGAGCATGTGCCTCATCAATGACAGCTTTAAGAATGGGTGCTTTAGAAATTATGTCAGGATATTCAGATATTGTAGTAGCTGCTGGATTTGAACATATGACCCATGTCCCAAATGGTATTAATACAACTCCAAGATTAAGGATTCCAAATGAGAAATTATTATCCGATCCTATGTATAAAAAATATGACCTTGAAACAGGATTTATGATGGGGTTAACAGCAGAAAAACTCTTTAATGAAGCTGCTAATATATCTAAAGAGTCAATGGATAAGTGGAGTTTTAGGAGTCATAACCTTGCCGTAAAAGCTATTAAAAATGGTTATTTTGGAGAGGAAATATTGCCAGTTAATATAAAAATCGGCGATGGTAAAAATGAAATAATTGATCAGGATTTAAATATTAGATCAGATACATCATATGAGCAGATTGCGAATCTTCCGCCAGCTTTTATGGAAGGAGGAGCAATAACAGCTGGGAATTCTTCACCTCTGAGTTCAGGCTGTAGTTCAGTAATACTTATGGCTGAAGAGGAAGCGCTCAAACGTGGTATAAATTATATAGCTAAAATAAAGTCATTAGGGTGGAGTGCCGTAAATCCTTCTGTTATGGGCAAGGCTCCTGTATCTGCCAGTGCAATAGCATTGCAAAGAGCTGGTTTATCAGCAAAAGAAATAGATTTTTGGGAAATTAATGAAGCATTTGCAATTGTAACCTTATGGTCTATAGACCAATTAGGAATAGACCCACAAACAGTTAATATACATGGTGGAGCTATTGCTATTGGTCATCCTCTTGGTGCAAGCGGAGCTAGAATAGTAGGGACGTTAGGTAGAATATTAAATGAAAATGATGCTAGATATGGTTTGGCATCAGTTTGTGTTGGTGGAGGGCAAGGAGAAGCAGTAATTCTTGAACGCGTAAAATAATAAAATTAATAAAAACTATATTATTTGAAGGATACTTTTAAAAAAATGATTCATAGAATAAATTCAATGAAAACTATTATTTATATTAGGAGGGAAGCGTTTTGAAGGAAATAGCATTAAGTGGTTTGCGCGTAATTGAAATTGGCCAAAATGTTGCAGGACCGTTTTGTAGTGCTCTTTTAGGTGATTTTGGAGCAGAAATAATAAAGATAGAAATCCCAGGTACTGGTGATAGTCTGAGAAGCATGGGTACAGTTATCAATAATTCTTCGACATGGTTCGCGGTTGAAGCAAGAAACAAAAAATCTATTACTATTAACCTAAAAGAAAGCAAAGGAAGAGAAATTTTTAAAAATCTTGTTAAATTATCGGATGTGGTCGTTGAAAACTTTAGACCAGGAACTTTAGAAAAGCTTGGATTAGGATGGGAAAATTTACAAAAAGTGAATAAAAAAATAATCTTGGTTAGCATATCTGGATTTGGCCAAACTGGTCCTTACAAAACTAGGTATGCTTATAACAGAATGGGATTAGCAATGGGGGGATTGATTTATATTACTGGATATCATGACAGATGTCCAATTATGATTCCCATTGCTTTAGCAGATTATTTAACAGGAATGTTTGCAGCTTTGGGCACTATGTACGCTATTTATTATCGTGATGTAAGACGTAAAAATGTTGGTCAGATTGTTGACATAGGGTTATATGAATCAGTTTTTAGGATTATGGAAGGAACAGTAGTCGATTATGGGTTGACAGGTAAAATAAGAGAACGAATAGGCACAGAGCACCCTGGTTCAATACCAGGAGGTCATTATAAAACTAAAGATGGTAAATGGATCGCTATTTCAGTAGGTAATAATAGAGTTTTTGAAAGATTTTTAGATTGCATTTCAATGTCTGAATTAAAAAATGATTCTCGATATAAAACACAACCAGATAGGCTTAAGCATAGAATTGAATTAGAAAGAATTACCAAAGAATGGATTTCAAAACATACCTTGGAAGAATGTTCAAATACTTTTAATAATGAAATACCTTTTGCTCCAATATTTAACATCAAAGATATCTTTGAAGATAAACAATATAAAGCTAGAGAAAATATTATATCATTACAAGATGAAAAATTAGGCCAAATAAAAATGCAAAATGTGGTGCCAAATTTATCTGTAACTCCAGGTAAAGTGAATTGGTCTGGTCCACCTCTAGGAAAAGATAATGAAAAAGTATTTAAGGATATATTGGGTTTAGATGAGAAGGAAATTAACAAATTGCATAGAGATAAGATAATTTGAAATTTATAAGATTAAAAAATATATAAATTATTATTATTTATAAATAAGAAAAATCAAATTAATAAGTTTTATTTTGATAGCATAAAAATTAATTGGGTTATTTATTAACTCCATTAATGGAAGTACAAATAAATTATCAAATTAAATTAAGTGGGTGAAAAATAATGGCTAAAAAGTCAGATGTATTTATAGTTGCAGGAGTTAGAACACCTGTAGGTAAGTTTGGGGGCAGCCTAAAAAATATCAATGCAAGAGATCTTGGCATTATAATTACAAAAGATCTATTTAAAAGAAGTAATTTAGATGTAGATATTATTAACGAAGTGATTTTCGGCAATGCTAGACAATCTGGTAATGGACCTAATTTAGCTCGTCAGATTGCATTTTTTTCTGGTATTCCTGACTATGTCCCTTCATTCACAATCAATAAAGCGTGTGGTTCAAGTTTGAAAGCCATTTCTCTAGCGGCACAATCTATACGTGCAGGAGATTCTGAAGTAGTTCTAGCTGGAGGAACTGAGAGCATGAGTAATATTCCGTATTTGCTCATGGATGCAAGATGGGGTTATAGACTTGGGGATGGGATTCTAGTTGATGCTCAATATAAAGATGGTATTTTTTGTCCCTTAGCTAATTGCTTAATGGGAAGAACAGCTGAAAACTTAGTGGATAAATTTGGTTTTACTCGTAAACAACTAGATCAGTATGCCTTAAGAAGTCAGACATTAGCTGAAAGAGCTATTAAGAGTGGACAATTTAAAGATGAAATTGTAAACATCAAAATTAAAAGTAAAAAAGAGGAATACAATTTTGATACAGATGAACATCCAAGATTTGGTATGACTATGGAAAAATTAGCAAAATTGCCCCCATTATATAAGAAAGATGGCAAGGTAACTGCTGGTAATACCTGTGGAATTAACGATGCTGCGGCTGGTGTTATTATTGCATCTGAAAAAAAAGTAAAGAAGCTGAAGCTAAAACCAATTGCTCGGGTAATATCATATGCTTCAAGTGCAACTGATGCTACATTAATGGGTCTAGGCCCAGTTGGAGCTATAAAAAAATCATTAGAAAAAGCTAATCTAACGATAGACGACATAGGGCTTATTGAGATAAATGAAGCCTTTTCGTCACAAATATTAGGAGATATTATCATGTTAAATTGGGATTGGAAGAAAAATAAACTAGAAGATAAATTGAATATATTTGGTAATGGAATTGCTCTAGGACATCCTGTTGGTGCCACTGGGGCAAGAATATTTGTTACCTTATTGTACGGCTTAATGAAAACCAATAAAAAATATGGTCTAGCAGCACTTTGCATAAGTGGCGGACAAGGAGATGCAATAGTAATTGAGAATTTAACCTAAAGTATATTAATTTCATGAATTGTTTATGAAAATAATACAACTTACTAAATAAATATATTACTATTACCCATGTTCAGGTATTCTAGTAGTGTTTAATATTTATCTAAAATGGAAAGATGAAAAAACAACCATATAAAACTCACTAGGGTCAGATTAAAATAATACAGGGAAATAATACAGGGGACGGTTGTTCATGCTCAGTAATTAAGTAACTTTTTTGGTTTAATTTTATTACTAAAGTAGGTACTTAAGAATGAAGTTCAACCAGACCATTATTATCAAAAGGTGGTGACCTATTCTGGAAGAATACGAAAAAATCCTTAACAAGGTCTCCCCCCGTTTATTCCTCAAAGTCAACCAAAATTCCAGAGTAAAAGCCGGACTTTTTTCCATAGTCTCATATACATAAAATCAAACATCACCTCCCTTTGCTTTCAGATCCTTTGCCCGGTAACTGGGACCATTGATCTGGATAACTACCGAGTGGTGTACCACCCTATCTAAGATGGCTGAAGCCATGGTGGTATCTGCATAATTATCTCCCCACTTGTCGAAAGGCTTGTTGGCGGTAATGATAAGTGAGCCTGTCTCATACCGTCTGGCAATTATCTCAAAGAAACCGTCAGCACTGTATCCGGGTAATTGTTTTTGGCAACTTAAAATTCTAGCATTCGGAAGTTTAATTTTCTAGCACCCCAATTTTCCATTTTTTTAACAATTAATAGTGGAATTCTTCAGCCTGTAACTGTCACCAGTGAATATTAATAAATGACTGTGGTGTATCACTCTATCAATAATAGCACTGGTCAGTTTTTCATCATAGAATATGCCATTCCATTTACTGAATTCCAGGTTAGTGGTGATAATCAAACTCCTCCTTTCATAGCACTGGGATATAACCTG
>Ga0334892_1002293_pt1 | contig 13938 bp, 9 predicted proteins | sample GraSluR3_MG_4_FD_207213 | JGI IMG/M metagenome (GOLD analysis project Ga0334892, IMG submission 207213) | Sludge microbial communities from methane-producing bioreactor in Wageningen University, Netherlands - Granular Sludge_15_04-R3 | ecosystem: Engineered > Bioreactor > Anaerobic > Unclassified...
ACCTACCCTGGTAGCGGGCTTCGTCCGCCTCGCTGCTTGGCTCGTGATCTGTGTCGCCATACCAACCGAAACAGATCGCAATGCCACCTCCGTACCGTGTCGGGCTGCACCATGATCAAGGCGTTTTTCCAGTGCCGCAATCGACTCGCCAGCAGCACGATGGTCCCGCGTTCTCGCCAGCTCAACCGCGGCCGCTTCATGTGTCGATCTTGCACGATCAATTGCTGGCGCAGCAGCGCATTCTCCAGCATCAACTCTGATCGGCTGCGGGTGGCATCAGCAATTGCCCCACCTGCCAATCCATGATTGTCAGGTCTGGTAAACTCGCGTAACCATCCCACGCACTACAATCCGACTGCTTTCAACCTCCGCTTGACCAGACCCGTCCAGAATTGCCGCATCACTCGCCCTTATCCCGTTGGATAGAAGCAAGGAGTCATTGTACGTGATCTTGTTTCAGCCGAGAATTCCGAACGGACGTCCAATTCAGCCAACACAGGTCCAATTTCAGCTTTTCGGTCACGGTAGTTTCTCCACATCAATGCTACTTACACTTGATACATGCACATACATTCATGCATTTTGGCGAAAAAAGAGACGGCGTTAGTGGCTGATATGGGCCAGACTCAGCCGGAACAGATCGCGCACATGCTCATCATCCAGCGCGTAAAACACGTTACGACCTTCCTTGCGCGTGCGAACCAGACGCATCTGGCGCAAAACGCGCAGTTGGTGGGATACCGCCGATTGGCTGAGATCGACCAGTTCGGTGATGTCGTGCACGCACAGCTCATAGTGCCTCAACACGGAGATGATGCGCAGTCGATTCGGATCGCCCAGGGTTTTGAATAGCTCAGCCAGGTTTGCGGCGTCGTCCGTGTTCAACAGGTCAGCACGGACTTCAGAAACCACTGAGCCGTTCGAATTGAGTTGACCGCAACTGTGATCATGTGCGTCAGCCACATCCACCTCACAGCAAGCTATATGAATACATGTTCATATATTATATACTTTTATCCTGCCTGTCAAGCCTGCCGCACGCGCCAACCACCGGATGATCTCGCGCTACACCACTAGAAATGCCGTGAAATACATGATCGCCACACCGCTCAGGAAACCCAGGCTGTTCACGGTGTTCAGCGCGCTTTCTTCGTGTCGGCGGCTGTCCTGGATCAGCAGGCGCGCCACTTCATAGACCACCTGGACAATCGCGCCGATGCCAATACTCAAAAACACAACCGCCAGCAGTGGATTGAAGCTGAACCCCCCGATCCACACGCCGAGCACAGCAGGCCCACCGGCCAGCAGCGCCAGCGCGACGAAGTGATAAAGCGGAGGGCGTTTGGTGGTGATGGGGGCAGCGATGCCGATCCCTTCGGTGATATTGTGCAAGGTGAAGCCAACTACCAGAAAGGTGCCCAGGCTCACCTGCCCAATCGCAAACGCTGCGCCCACCGCCAACCCTTCGCCCAGGTTGTGGAATCCGATGCCGAGCGCAATCGTGTATGCCAGCAGCAGCCGCGAATCGCCGGACCTGAATAGATCACTGACCAGCTTGATTGCCAGTAGACTGATTGGGACCAGCAAAAACACCAATGATTCGCCCTGGAACATGGCCGGTACTTCTGCCGCAAGCTCCAGCGCCTCCTCGAAGGTATCGATTGCCAGGAACACCAACAGCCCAACCGTGAGCGCCAGGGCAAAGTTCATCCACTCGCGCCGCAGCCGTCGCAGAAACGGGTACCACAGCAGACCCAACGTGACCGGCAGGACGCCCACGTACACACCGAGCAACCCATACGCGCGGAACTGGCGGGCGGACGGCTCAGGTGTAGCCAGTGCTACATCCACCGCAAATGGGAACGTTACCCCGGTGGCGGTGATCACCGCGATCTCGTGCGCTTCCCCTTCTACCCAGGGATAGGGGATGCGGATCGACGCGGACTCAAAACGATCGAGCACGGCATCGCCCGCTTGAAAACGGTAATTCCAGTACGCACCATCGACCTGGACCTGCGCGATCGAAATGGGATCAGGGCCGCTGTTGAGCACGTCCAGCCGGAAGCCTTGGTCGTCGAGGACCAGCCGCTGCGACTCCAGCACTTCGACCGGGGGTACATCGCCGCTGAAAATGGATACCGGATTGGTGGACACAAAAAGCGCGATCACAGCGACGAGAGCAACCAAGGGTAACAGTCCCATCAACCAGAATTGAATGCTGCGCACATTGGGACGTTCGACGGGGACATCAGGCGTCGCCATGGTGTTCCTCCTCGGTGACATGGAACATCCCCATCCAGCCCAGTTCGGCAAATTCGCTCTGGTGCGCATGGAACATGTACATGCCTGGTTTCTGATAGCTGAACTCGAGGATGCCGCGCTGCCCCTGGCATTGCATGATCGTATCGACCCGTCGCTGCGTGGGCGTCAGACTTGTGCCATGATCGTAGTAGTCGAAGAACTCGGCATGCAGGTGGAACGAGTTGATCAGATCGAACTCCGTCAGATTGATCAGGTAGAGGCGCACCCGCTCACCCACCTTCAGGGGAATTACATCGTTGTTGTAGGCAAACGCGACCGTGTTGACGGCGTAGACCTCGTTTTCGTCATCGAAATTGGTGTCGAAGCCGTTCATCACCATGACCAGCTCGGTGGCTTCTGGGCGACCCTCAGGGGGATCGACGATGAACGCGCCGTACAATCCCTTGTGAATGTGGCGCTTGAGCGGGATCGCGTGGCAGTGATACAGGTGGCACCCGAAGGGCTCCGCGACGAACTCATAGGTGAAGGAGTCGCCCGGCTGGATCATGCCTGGCCCGACCATATCGAAGAGCATTCCCGGCATGGCGGGTATGCCATCCATCACCGCAGCGTGGATGCCGTGAAAATGGATGGTGTGCGGATGCGATCCTGCGTTCACGAAGTGAATCCGCAGCAAGTCACCTTCCGTGCAGCGGATCGTGGGTCCAGGAATACGACCATTGTAGGTCCACGCCGGGAAGAACAGCCCGGGCGCAATCTCGATTTCTTTATCGACCGCTACCAGATTGTATTCGCGGACCGTTCGCCCAGCTTCTTCGTACACCCTGTCACCGTAGTTGAAATCGACGAGCAACTCACTCGGATGAAAGCCGTTGCGCTCGTGATCCACCTCCCCCACCACGCCAAACACACCGTCACTATGTGAGCCGCCGTGCCCGTCTGATGACTGGCGAGGCGGCGCCGCATCAATGCTCGGCAGCAACCGCGATCCACCAAACGCCGCCAGTACAGTGGACAATGCGCCAAGGATGAATTGCCGTCGTTTTACGTTTGCAGCGGACATAGTTTTCCTTTTTGATTATTAGGTTTGCCATATTTTCGATTTTACAGTTATGAAATCATATTGTCAATTAATATAAAATCAATCTGAAAAATAGAAATCAGAGTCAGGGAAGGCTTTCGGTTCTGGGGCGAGTGGCTTAGGCATAAAAACAAAGAGACAGCCAAGCTTTTACGCTTGTGATGGCTGAATTGTACATCCGTGCGAAAAGATGACGATCACTCCTGGCTGGGCGGGGTTGCTTGGCCCGCAACCAATTGGCATAATCCTATTCCATCTGTCCACATGATTGGGGAGCAGTATGCGGATGCGATTAGTCCAGCGCGCCGCCATTACCGTGACGCCAAAGAAGCCGTATATCACCTGGGCAAATAGCCTTGACGAAGATGGGGTGAAGATCAGTGAGGACTTCGTACCTGAAGGACGGGTCTATCTGATTGGCGATGTCGCCGATGTCATCCCCTTTGATCGCGATGTAATTGTCCGGCCCTACTTCAAAGTGATCTTCGAAGAAGAACTGAACAGCTGGTACCGGCTGGAAAGTGCCTGGCCTTCCCCGCGCACCTATGAAATCTTCCTGGAGTGGTTTGAAGTAGCAGTCCACTCGATGGTGCTGGACCTCGAGGGACACCGCATGATCCGCACGGAAAGCTACTACTAAGGATCGATGGTCAAGCAGATTTCCGCTGGTAATCGTGGTGCAGGCCACCAAGGATCGGTATACCAACCACCTGGCCGCCCAGATGCTTGCGTAGCTGTGGATCACATGGAATGCACTGGTCGATGCCCTGATGCGGCCGAGCGCAGTTGAAATGGGTGACGTATTCACTCACAATACGCCGCAAATAACACTCGCTCAAAATGAGCATGTAGTCCAAGCATTCGCGCCGCAGACTACCCAGAAACCGTTCGCAAAACGCGTTCGCACGCGGCGCTTCCACCGGGGTCCTCAGAATCTTGATATCCGCCCCATCGGCCACATGCTGAAACTGCCCGCCATATTTCTTGTCGTTATCCCGAATGAGATAACGCGGTCCCTCACCAAACGGCGTTGCTTCGCGCAGTTGTTGGGCAACCCAGGCGTCTGTCGGGTGACGTGTCACGTTGACATGGACTACCCGCCGTGACCCCAGCTCGATGATCACGAAGACAAAGATACTGCGGAAGTGTGCATCATACGTTTGCAGGAAATCACACGCCCAGATCTCCGTTGCGTGATTGCGCAGAAATGTCCCCAGCTTTGGCTTGACGGACCTGGCCGTCGCAAATCTTGCGTGGACTTCTGCACGCTGCTCTTAGCAACCCCTACGTTCAGCTTCAGCAGTTGGTAGTGGTGAACAATTGACTGATAGCGGCTGCTCAACTGCCCCCCATCCCCTGGCCCCTTCCCCCACGCCAAGCGGAAGGAAGGGGAAAAAACTCCTTCCCCACCTTGTGGGGGAAGGATTGAGGACGGGGGGCAAAACAAGCATCAGTCAAAACCTCGCCACTATCCAGCAGTTCACCCCGTATGCGCTCAGCTCCCCACAATGGATTCTCGCGCGACATCCGGCGGATGAGTTGCACTACTCGCCTGGACAACGGCCGTCTTCCGCCTTGCTGGTTCGATTTTGACTTGCGCCGCCACACCAGCCGAAACAAATCGCGATGCCACCGGAGCACCGTTTCCGGCTGCACAATGACCACCGCCTGCCTCCAATTGCGCAACCTGCTGGTCAGCCAAATCATGATCCCACTCTCACGCCAGCTCAGCTGTGGGCGCCCACCTGCCGCCCCAGAACGATTAACTGCTGACGCAGCAGCGCATTCTCCAGCATCAGCTCCAATCGGTTGCGCGTGGCATCAGCTACGGCTCCACCAACCAATCCGTGATTCCCGGGTTTGGTCCCCTCGCGTAACCATTCCTTATTCATCAACCAAATTGCTTTCAGCACGCGTTTGACCAAGCCCGAATACAGGCGATACATGTCTCACCTTTCTCCCATTCCATCGAGCAAAGCCGACCATTGTACTCCAATCATGTTTCAGGGAGAAATCCGAACGGATATACATTTCAGCCAGCACAACAACAGCTCGTTGCTCGACACGCGCCAGTTGGCGCGCAGTTGGCGTTGGAATAACACTAACATGAGTAGGGCATGAGAAATAGGTACTAAATCTGAGGGTGGACGTGCAGCTAGCCAGGCGCGTTTGATATGATCTGACAGCGAATGGCGTATAAGGGGCTACGCTGATGATACGCCATGCGCCGCGTGACGACGCAAGGTTCTCCGCAAGTTGCCCGTTGTTTGGGCATCACATCCGGTTCAGCACGGCCGATGCTGGCGGATCATGCACGATCCGCGACCATAACTGAACGATAACACCCACTCCCCAAACCGCACGACTTAAGTTCAAGGAGAGAAAACCATGTCAAAACGTATCTTAATTGCAGGTCTATTGATCGTGGCGCTGGCCGTACCGATGGCCCTCAGCGCCCAGGAGGACGAACTTCCCGAAATGGTCCTCGCAGCGCGGGCGGGTTACCACCCCGAAGGTGTCGATTGGGATGCCGAGCGCGGCGTCTTCGTCACCGGGTCGTTGACCGAGGGCGGCGTCTTCACCGTCGCTGACGATGGCACAGTCACGCTGTTGGCCCCAGGTGTCGAAGGATTGTCGAGCACCGGTGTGCATGTGGATGCCGAGCGCGAGCGCGTGCTGGTGGCTATGCCGGATTTCTCCGCCACGCAGAACCCCGAGGCGTCCGGTACTGCTGCTCTGGGCGCGTATGATTTGAACACCGGCGAAGAACTGTTCTTCGTGGATCTGTCCGATCTGCATGAAGGCCGCGATTTCGGCAACGATGTCACGGTGGATGCCGACGGTAACGCCTACCTGACGACGAGCTTCAGCGGCGTAATCTATGTGGTCGATACCGAGGGCAATGGCAGCGTGTTCCTCGCGGCGGAAGATTTCGCAGTACCCGGCTTCGGTCTCAACGGCATTGACTACCATCCAGAGGGCAATTACCTGCTGGTCGCGGTAGCGGGCGCGGGTGCGATCTACAAGGTCCCGGTCGATGATCCGGGGGCGTATACCCAGGTCGCGCTGGAGACACAGGTCAGCATCGACGGTATGGTGCTGTACGAGGATGGGTATCTCTACGCGGTCGCCAGTGTGGGCGGCGCGCAGGCGCGTGAGGTTGTGGTGCTGAGCAGCGACGATGACTGGGCCAGCGCGATGATTGTCTCGCGCCAGGAAGCACAGGCTGAGCTGTCGCCCACGACGCTCGCCATGCGCGACGGTGCGGCGTATGTCGTTCACGCCAAGTTCGGCAGCATCGGCTCCGATCCGCCCATTGAGACGTTCGAGATTCAGCGCTTCACCTTCGAAGACATGATGATGATGGGCGATGAGATGGGTGACACGATGATGCTGGACGGTGCCGCGCTGGTCGAAGAACGCTGCACGGTCTGCCACACGCGCGATCGCATCGACAACGCCACGAAGGATGAAGCGGGATGGACTGCGACGGTGGACCGTATGATCGGCTACGGCGCGGCCCTTGACGCGGCTGAGCGCGAAGCCGTGATCGCGTACCTCGCGGGCGGCATGTAATCCGCTCAACACCGCGCTAGACTGAATACCACACGGCCCGGGGATGCGTCCCTGGGCCGTTGTTGTTGTGCGGTTGTCATGCCCCTACTGTTTCGCGTGACGCTGACTCACATGCTCTGCCAGAAGAATGGCGGCGGGCGCGAGCGTCATGCCGCCCAGCAGCAGTCCGAGCGTGAGAACCGGCACGCTCACCACTTCGTTCCCCAGTGTCGCCAGGAACGGCAGCAGCAGCGTGACCAGCACGAGCGCGGCCAGGATGCCAGTCGAGGTGGCCAGCGCACCCATGATCAGGAGTTCGACCAGTTCGGCGCGGCGCGCACCGTCCATGCGCCAGCCGAGCGTGTACCAGGGACGGAACGCCTGCGGCTGTGTGGCGAAGCGCAGCGCCAGGAAAACGATCACGCTGAGCAGACTCAGCAGCGCCGCCACACCGCTCCCCACGCGCAGCATCCCGCCAATCGCCACCGCGTCAGCGCGCGCGCTGAGATCATCATAACGGTCATGCGCAAAGAGCGTTTCGGTGACGCCCGGCATGTCGTGCAGCGCGGCCCGCAACGCCGCGTCGGGCGCGCGCCTGTCCAGGTCGAGCCAGACGTGCGTGGTATCGTAGACGCCGGTTTTGGTGCGGGAGAGATTGGTTGCGATGCGCAGCGCGTCGAGCGGCGCGACTACAAACGACGCGTCTGAGGCGGTCGGGAACGCGTCCACAATGCCCACGATGCGGTAAGACAACGAGAACGTCCGCAGCGGCAGGTCGAGGCGCGTCAGGCCGGTGCTGCCTACCCCGAACGCGGCATCCGACCGCGCGCGTTTCTGTTCCCTGGCGGCGAACGTTTCCGACACGATTACCGGCATCTCCACGATCAAATTATCGGCGGCGAGCAGTACCGGGCGCAGATCGGCGGCGCGCGTGTATTTGACGTACACTGCGATCTTCTGGCTGCCAGTGCCACTCGCGGCCTGTGCGGTGCTGTGCTCAGTCTCCAGCACGTTGATTGACTGGTCGAGCGTTACAGTCCAGCGCGTGCTGTCCGGCGCTTCAAAGTCATCGATTACGGTCACAGCGCCCTGGGTATCAACCGCCGCAATATCGTCGATGAAGAACGTGTGCGTGTCGAAGTGCGTGCTCGCCATACGGATACCGATCAGCCGCCAGCGCGCCTGGTCATCAAGCACTACACGCAGCGTGACGAAAGGCCCGCTACCGTCCTGCTGCGCGATCATCGGCGCGTAATGCACCACGCCTCGTGTATCCAGCAGCACGCAGTCGAGCGTCAGATCGCCGGGATTCTCTGGCTGCGCTTCGGACAACAGCTTGAGTTGAAGTGTCACCGCATTGTCGGGCAGCGGCACGCCCGGCAGCGCCTCGTCAGGCACGCGCAGCGCGGCGAGCGCCGCCGGAACGTCTGGCAGCAGGGGCTGCATCGTCTCCGGCATGACGCCAAGCAGCGACGTGGTTTGAGGGTCCGCGCGCAGCGCCATGACCGGGGCCGCGTGGGTCACGCCGGGCAGCACAGTCCACGCATGATCGGGGGGCAGCGCGGACGGGTCAACCGACAGGCGCGCGTCGGCGCCGACCTCGTGCTGCGCATAACGCCGCGCCGCCGACTCGCGCGTAGCGTCCAGAACTGCCGCCGACGCCACCAGCAGCGCCGTGACTACCAGCGTGATCACGAGCAGCCCGTAACGGCCAGGGCCGCGTGTGATGCGCCACAACGCGAGCGCACCGGTCAGCGGCTTGCGCCGGGCGACCACGCGCGCGGGCAGGCGCAGAAGCAGTGTGATCGCGCGCAGACTCACGAGCGCCGCGCCCACCGCGATCATCAGCGGGCCGATCACGTTGGCGGGATCGGCAAGGGTGTTCGCGCTGTTGGTCGCGACGGTGTGCTGAGTCAGCGTGACCGGGTCCAGCAGCAGGTCGCGCAATGTGGATTGCAGGTCGCTGTCGATCAGCGTGTAGAGACGCGCGGTCATCGCGATGCCGCCCGCCAGCAGGACGCCATCCAGCGCGTAGCGCAGCCACGCCGGGCGCGGTGGGCGCGCTGTATAGGGATGGACGGTGTGCAGGTGTCTGCCGCGCGCCACACGCCACGCCGCGACTCCGAGCGCGGCGCTCGCCAGCACGACTCCGCCAGCGCTCAGCAGCAGCATACCGGTCAACGGCGTCACACCGTCAGGCAGTGCAGCGAGACCGAACACGGTTAGCAGCGGTTTCGCGGCAAGCAGCCCGACGATGATCCCGGTCACGCCAACGGCGGGCAGTCCCAGCAGCATAACACGCATCATTTGACGCCGGGTTGCGCCGTGCTGGAACAGGATTTCCCACGCGGCGCGTCGGTCGCCAAAGATCAGCGTAGCGGTCACCGCCAGTTGCGCGGCAAACCAGAGCAGGATCGCCCCAAACACGACGAACACTGCGCCTCGGTATCCGGCGACAGCCGCGTCAAACTGTTCGGACAAGGCAGTCAACCCGCTCACCAACGTGATATCCGGATGCGTGAGCCGCAGGTTCTGCATCGTGCTGCCCAGGTCCGCGCCCAGCGTGCGCAGCCGGTCCGAAGTGATGGCGGCGGGTGGCACATCGAGCCACCACGCGTAATACACGTTCGGCGCGAGAACAGGCATCCATCCCACGAACGTCTGATCGGCGACGATCAGCCCGATATCCAGCCGCATATCGTCCCCAAACGGAGTCCATTCACCGCTCAAGACAACGCCGTGCGAGTGCCAGAACACGCTGTCCGGATCGAAAACCGGATCCACGATCCCGACGATCTCGACCACTACCGCGCGGTTAGGGTGGTCGCCAACGACAATGCGGTCACCGACGGTCAGTCCGGTCTGCGCGGCGTTGGCGCTGGTGATCGCCGCTTCGACCTGCGCCTCACCCATGATTAGCGGTTGGGATGGATCGGGTGGCGCGGGCATATCGCGCGGCTGCGGCAAATCTCCCAGAGTGAGCTGGAAGATGTCGTGCAGCGGGTCGAAGCTGGACACGATATAGCAATGCTCAGCGGGCGAATGGGCGTAGCGGCTGTTGGCGGTCAGCGGCTCGCCTTCGGCATACGCGTATCCGCAGATTTTCCCAAGTGTGGGGATTTCGCCGGGGCCGGTCGCCCGGCTGAAGCGTATCTCCCGCGTGTACAGATCGCCCATCGACGCGCTCAGAATGGTCTCTATGCTGCGGTCGATGGGCTGCGGATTATACAGCGCGATGTTGGCTTTCTCTTGCGACAGGTCGGCGACGATATGCTGCGTGGACGCTTCCGCGAGCTGCTCCATGTACAGCGGCAGCGCGGCGCAGAACCCGGCGATCAGGCTCACCATGAGCGCCAGCAGCAGGAACCACCCGCGTTGCAGCCGCAGACCGGCCAGCCCTAACCTGACGAGCATCGCTTACTCCTCACCGAATCGCAGCAGATCGCCGAGCGTGAGACGCCGCACCAGGACCACGCTGGCGCTGGATGTCACGACCATCAGCAGCAGGACTAGCACGGCGTACTGTGCCAGCGCCGCCTGCTCGAACCGGATCATGAACGGCGGCGTGATCGATTCGCCGGTCGCGCCGAGCGCCAGCGTCGGGATCATCTGCGCGCTGATGCCAGCCCCCAACAGCGCGCCTAGCAGTGTGCCGGTGACGAGTACGATCAGGTGTTCCAGCGCAATCGTCGCGACGAGCAGGTTCACGGACAACCCCAGCGCGCGCAGCACGCCATACTGTGCGCGGCGCTGAAACGTGGTCAGCGCGGAATACGTCAGGTGGCTGATGATCGCGAGCGCCAGCGCGACACCGAACGCCAGGTACAGCAGGCCGATCAACCCGGCCAGCAGCATGTTCTCATCCAGGCTATTCAGCGCATCGTCGTATGTGCGGATCGACAGTTGGATGCTTTGATCGGTCTGGGCATGGAGCGCATCGATCGCGGCATTGGATGACGCGCCATCTTCCAGCCGCAGCCACACTTCGGAAGGGAACAGGTCGGCACTCGGACGGCGGTTCAGTGTGTACAGCAGCGCCTGCTGGTCGATGACGATGAACGGGCGGTCCGCGTACAGCGTGGGAAAGTACGCGGTCGTCGCGGCCATCTCGAACCAGGGCCGGGCGTATTCGATGGCGCCAACCTGGAAGCGCGTGCCGGGCAGCAAACCATTGAGTGCGACCAGCTCCTCAGACACGATGGCCGGGATCGGGCCGGGTTCCGGATAATTCAACAGCATGCCAAGCACACTGCGATTGCCGTCCTGATCCCATGTCACGCGAAAGCTCTCCGAATTGCGCAGATCGCCGGGCGCGTCGGGCGACGGCACGATATCCGCTGTGGCGTCAATCGCCCCGCCGGAATCGTGCAGCACGTCCCACCGCGCATCATTCGCCAGCCAGTCGAGCGCAACGTGCGTTCCGTCCGGGGCAGTGAGCGCCAGCGCCGCCAGGCACAGGCGATACGACCGGCTGCGCGTCCAATGCCACTGCCAGCCGTTATGCCAGTAAATGCTCTCCAGCCGCAAATCGCCGGGGACTGTTTCCGGCACGGAGCCTTCGAGATAGGCCCAGCCGCTGTCCGGCAACAGCTCGACGATTGACAGTGCAACATGCACTGGCATCCCGTTGGCATCGCGCAGGCGCGCGCCAATGCCCACCATCGCGCGCAGTTGGTCGGTATTCGGCTCGTAGAGGACTGCGCCGGACTCGGACAATACCGGGCGAGCCATAGCATCCAGCACCGGCTGGTCGAGACGCGCCCACAGGCTGATGCGCGCCGGTCTGACCGGCAGCACGCGGCCCGGCGTGGGCAGCGCTGCCGCGCTGTCCGGCAGCATCAGCTCACCCAGGTCATCACGCCAGTAGCTAACCGCGCCAAACGTCGCCGGATCGACTGCCAGGACTTCGCCCGCGACCGATTGGCGGCCTTCCGAACCGATATTCGGCACGAAGTAGCGCGCCGCCGGGCTGATCGCCTCGACACTGGGCAGCGCGATATAAAACGCCAGGGGACGGATGCGGCGCGTTTTGATCGTTGTGTCGCGCTCTTCAATGCGAATATCGCTGCCGACTGTATACGCGGCGCGGTCGTGCTGGCTGCGCGCCAGGGTCGCCTGGAAGCTGGTCGCCAGCCAGCCGATGCCGATCGCCAGCGCGAGCAAAAACGTGATCTGACCGTAATGCGCTGGCTCGCGGCTGACATGCCACGCGGCGAGCGGCGCGGTCAACTGGCGGCGGCGCGCAACCAGGCGGGCCAGCGCCCCGCTGACGGCAGGGAATACGCGCAGCAGCACACTACCCACCGCGACGAACAGCAGTACCGGTGCGAGCAGCAGCAGCGGATCGGCCTGCACGCTGCCGGTCTGCGTCGTGTTGAGCGGTGAGCGGTTCGTGATCAGCCGCCAGAATGCCGCCGCACCGATCAGCAGCAGGACGAGGTCCACGTAGTAGCGCTGCCACCAGGGCGATTTCACGTCGCGTGCCTGCGCGCCGCCGCCACTGGTCAGCGGCAGGCGCAGCACGGGCAGCAGCGTCGCAACCTGCACGATGCCCGCGACACCCGCCGCAATTGTGGCCGCAGCGAAGACTGTCCTATCCAGCGTCAGGTCCAGGTGTTCGATGCGGGTCAGCAGCGGCACGATCCATTCCAGGAACCACTGCGACACAAACGGCGCGATCGCAGCGGCCAGCGTGCAGATCACCAGCGCTTCCGCCGCGTGCAGCGTCAGCAGCCGCCCGGACGCGATGCCGCGACTCTTGAGAATCGCGATCTCGCGACGGTCACTGCGCCGCAGCAGCGCCGCCGTCCCGATCAGGTAAAACAGCGCCAGGACACCGATCTCCAGCAGCAGGATGCCAAACGGCGCGCGCAGCGTATCGACTTCGGTTTCGTACTCGTCCAGGATCGCGGGAAGCTGCGTGGCGAAGATGAAGGTGCTGCCTTCCGCGCCCGCCACGTCTTGCTCGACAATGCGGCGTTTGAACGCTTCCACCCCCGCGATCGCGTCAGCGCGGTGAGCGTATTCCAGGGCGCTGTGATCGAAGAGCACCCACCAGCCGAACGTGGTGCCAGTATCCGGGACGTGCGCTTCCGCCACGCGGAGGAAACTGGCGCGCGTGGTCAGGATATTGGATTCCAGACCGCCATTGGGTGCGCTGCTGATGCGCAGCATGGGCGGGGTACCGGTTTGCAGCGCGTCGATCGCCTCGACAATTGCGGTGATGCGCACGCGCACCGGGATGCTGCTCTCCCATCCGCGCTGTTCAAGCACGATATCGTTCCCTGCTTGCAACCCCAACTGCGTCGCCACATCGCGCCCAAGCGCGGCCTCAAGGTCGATGGCAGGGTCGGAAGGCTCGGCGGGCCACTCGCCCTCCACGAGGTACGCGGCCTGCTGCCAGCTCTCGAAATATGCGACGCTCAGGCGGGCGGGCAGGTCTGTGTCTTGCACGACAACCTGCATCGGGGTCGTCTCGCCGGCGGACACGATCTTGAGCACCCACCCATCGAGAACGCCGCTGAACGCGGTCGCCACGTGCTGGCGGATGTGGCTGTCCATGCGTGCCCATGCCGCGTCCAGCGGGGCGGACTGGGCGGCGCGCAGGCTGGTGCGTGCCGACACCTGGGCGTTCTGCGCCGGGGCGTGTTCCAGACGCTGAACCATGCCGATCTGCGCAATTGAGACCGTGTAAAGTGGAATGGTCGCCCCGATGACGGCAACCAAACCCACGCCCATGATCCAGGCGGCGGTCGCCTGCCAACGTGCCAGAAGACGCAACAAAATAAACCGCCCGATCCAGCCGACAGGCATCCGGCGGATCAGTGAAGCTAATTGAGCCACAATGGTGTCCTGACTCTGTTGCAGGTAAAGACAAACATCGGTGATTGTGATACGCTGTTGGTGGCAGGTTAATCACGCCTCACATTATGTCACATAAACCGCGACTGCACTAGACATTACACAGCCATTTCAATCGAACGTCCCTAGTGCTACGTTCCTTAAATGCGGTAAGTAAAAACGTGCCGAGTGTAGCGAGG
>Ga0334892_1002298_pt1 | contig 13908 bp, 12 predicted proteins | sample GraSluR3_MG_4_FD_207213 | JGI IMG/M metagenome (GOLD analysis project Ga0334892, IMG submission 207213) | Sludge microbial communities from methane-producing bioreactor in Wageningen University, Netherlands - Granular Sludge_15_04-R3 | ecosystem: Engineered > Bioreactor > Anaerobic >...
CCACCACACCACACCCTCCAATTCCCTCGCTCGCAGAGTAGTTACTATTATTTTTAGTATCGTGTTTCTCGACTGACAGATTTTTCACCTATGTCACAAGTTACCCCCAAAACTGTGGATAAATCGCCAAAAACTGTGGATAACGTATACGAAATGTGGATAACTCGCTCAAATTTTCGATAAATCCCTCCCTTTTCATCTGGATAAAAAACTGAAAAATACCCCTTTCTCGGTTGGTTATTTTACCTCAAGCCTAATTATTTGGACTTGTTATGCCTTTTTTCCACATTGACTTGTGGATAATAGCTTTGATTGGAAAGGTATTTGCAGGTAACTAATTTATTTTAAAATAAAATAATCAGATGTATCGCCTAATTATTTTGCATTTCCATCCAACATCAAGCCTGCACCCAATAAAAATCCACATATCCACAACCCCTACGATTACTACGAATTAATGATTCTTTAAAGGATATATGTGAATAACTAAATCTTATTAACCTTAATACCTTCAACTTTTCCTGTAACCTTTTTTATATTTCTGCATCTGAGATAGTAAGAATTTTCAGAAAAAGGAATTACAAATATGGATATGATGATTGATTTCCCGGGCGGCGCAAGAGTTGATGCTCATTTTGGACTTTATACTGTTATGACCGATCAACCTGCCTCAGGGGGTGGGATGGGATCCGCTCCAACACCATTTGCGTTATTTTTAGCATCCATGGGTACCTGTGCTGGCATCTATGTGTTGGGATTTTGCAAGCAGCGAGGTCTACCGACAGATGGCATTCGTATTCTACAAAGGGTCAACAGAGATTTGGGAACTGGACTGATTAGCCAGGTTGAGCTTGAAATCCAGGTGCCGCCTGCGTTTCCCGAAAAGTATCGGGATTCCTTGATCCGCTCTGCACAATTATGTGCGGTCAAAAAGCATTTGGAGCATCCACCAGAATTTGAGATCACGACCAAGGTCGTAGAACCGATGGCTGCTTAAGAACTGACCTATGATTGATATTCAATTACTGTGTTTTCAGCACAAATTCGATATAATTTGGTGATGGAAGACGCTTGGCCCGATAGCACAATCATAATTGAAGAGTGCCCAAATGATATCCTTGGTATTCGCAAAGTTAATCAGGCCGCATTTAGAGGAGATTACGAGGCAGATGTCGTTGATCGACTGCGCTTGAATTGTGTACAGATCCTTTCTTTGGTGGCCAAGAAAGGTGATCAGGTTGTTGGGCATATCTTGTTTTCACCCGTAGCCATTATTCAAAACGAAGGGTGGACTATCGATGGTATGGGACTTGGTCCCTTGGCTGTACACCCCGACCACCAGGGTTTGGGCATCGGTTCAGCGTTGTGCCGGGCAGGTTTACAGCGCATGAAAGGGGATGGTCATCCTTACGTCGTTGTGCTTGGACACCCGGATTATTACCCGCGCTTTGGTTTTACACCTGCCAGTTACTATGGAATCAAGTGTGCTTATGAAGGCGTCCCACAAGACGCCTTTATGATCTGCATTTTTAACCCTCAGCAGATGGAAGGTGTCAGGGGTAGGGCTTTTTATCGGGAGGAATTTGGGGATGTAGACTGAATACTGCGCATTAAAACGGGGGTGTTGTCATTGATCATCCTGATTGGATTGGTGTTAATCCCATCGATCAGTCTTGACAAAATATACCGATCGGTATATTATTTAGGTATGGATAACCCGCAACGTTTACTCGATTGTGCGCTGGAGCTTTTCAGCCAGCGCGGTTATGATGCGGTTGGTGTGCGTGAGGTGGTAGAAGCTGCAGGTGTCACCAAACCGACCCTCTACCATTATTTTGACAGCAAACGCGGCTTATTAGACGCCCTGCTGCAGCGTGAAGCTGGCTATGTGTTGGGTCAGATCCTGCATGCCTCAATCTACCAAGGGGATCTCGTGATAACTCTTGAAAACATTGCTAAAGCGTATTTTTACTATGCACAACGCAACATAACGTTTTACCGGATGCAGTTAGCGATGTATTTTTCACCCCCAGAAAGTGAATCGAACCAGGCAATCCGACCGTTTACCATCCAGCAGCGTGAGATTCTTGAAGGTGTTTTTATCCAGGCTGCTCAAGACCACGGCAATTTACATGATCGCCATGCCAGGTATGCAGCCGGATTATTGGGCATGATCAACGCCATGATCGGTCTATACATAAACGAGGAATTGGCTTTGACCGACGAACTGGTCTATCAAACCGTCCATCAATTCATGCATGGGATCTTCAGCTAAATTTTTTATTCAGAAAGTGAGGAAATTGGGGGTTGAGGTGTGGTAGCATAGCCAACATACCTCAACCCCCACTCTTCAGGTGCAAGGCTACTAGAGACGTTATTTTTTTTATTACTCATTTACCTACCGGTAAATATATATTCAATAAGGACTACGAATGAGCAACCAATTTTATCAGGACCCGATTTTTTATCACATCTACCCTCTGGGTTTGTGCGATGCACCAAAGATTAATAATATCCATGCGCCGGTGGTACATGCCATTGAGCGGCTGCATCCCTGGTTGGATCATGCACAATCTCTGGGGATGAACGCCCTTTACTTGGGACCGGTGTTCCAGTCTACCAGTCATGGTTATGACACCATCGATTATTATCAGATCGATCGACGTTTGGGCGATCGTCAATCTTTTGCTCGCTTTGCTGAGACTGTCCATCAGCATGGGATGCGCTTGGTATTGGATGGGGTCTTTAATCATGTTGGACGAGACTTTTGGGCATTTAAAGATGTCATCGAAAAGGGCGAAAACTCGAATCATAGAGATTGGTTTTATAACCTGCGGTTTGGTAAAAACAGTCCAGTTGGTGATCCCTTCACTTACGAGGGTTGGCATGGGCACACTTCCTTGGTGAAACTCAACCTTGCACATCCCCATGTGCGAGCACATCTCTTTGATGCTATTGGACTATGGATGGATGAATTTGGTATCGATGGGCTGCGTTTAGATGCCGCTGACTGTATTGATTTTGATTTTCTACGGGCTTTGAGCGCTTTTGTGAAAGGGCGTCAGGAGGGTTTTTGGCTGTTAGGGGAGGTGGTTCATGGAGATTACCGTAATTGGGCAAACCCTGCAACCTTGGATTCTGTAACCAATTATGAGTGTTATAAAGGGTTATTTTCAAGCCTGAATGACGGTAATTATTTTGAAATTGCACACACGTTTGAGCGACAATTTGGTGTGCAAGGATTATATAATGACATAAGGCTGTACAATTTTGTCGATAATCACGATGTTGACCGGGTGGCCAGTAAATTAAAGTATCCTGAACACCTTTTCCCGCTCTATTTACTGCTCTTTAGCATGCCGGGGATCCCATCGGTGTATTACGGTAGTGAATGGGGTATCCAGGGGATCAAAGAAAACGGATCAGACGCAGCTTTGCGTCCAAAGCTGGATCTTAACCACATAGCAAGCCAAGCCCCACAGCATGGATTGGTGAATTTTATCCGCGCACTGGGAGAAATCCGGCTTCATTCAACCGCTTTACAGAGCGGTGATATGAATGTGATCCATATTACACATCAGCAATTTGCTTTCCTGCGCCAAACAAAAGATGAAATGGTTGTCGTGGCATTGAACAGCGCTCAGCAGCCAGTAATCCTTGATCTACAACCATCCTGTATCAATGAAGGAAGTGCTTTCCTTGACATGTTCAGTCCTGGCGAGTTATCCACTGTCCAGAATGGATGTCTAAAGGTATCTATCCCGCCTTCAAGGGGGAGAATTTTCAAACGGATAGGATAATGAAATTAGTATTGAGGCGATATTAATAAAGACACAATCGGATTGTCTTGCGAAATCACGTCACACGAGAGATCTTATTCAAGGGAGACCGCATGCTGCTGGGAAAACAACCCCCACGTTCAATGACCTGGGCATGTGTCTTGGCATTGCGAAAACGATAGATTGGTCTGAGGGTTAATAAAAACCCGGAGGCATGCACCCAAGCGCCTAAGGCTCGCAATTCTTTGAGGGCTTGTTCCACCGCTAAACCTTCTTGAACGCCAAAGCGATAGGTGAAGAAACCAGGATTTACCTGCAGGTAATCCAAGATTGCATCCCAGGCTGAGAGCACTGGATTTAAATCCGACTGCCGTGAGACTTGCATTAATGGACGGATGGGCAACCGCAAGTTGCGAGCCAGCACATCCAGCATAGTGGGGTTAAACAAAAAGCGGGCATAGGCTGCACCATGGGTAATCGTGAGATGATCCGGGGTTTTGATTGGTGATCCATCCAGCACATCTGAATAGACCCTAACTTTGAGGGTATATTCCTCGTCCACTTTGCGTTGAACAAGGCGTAAATCTTCTTCGGGGACCAGGGCGTTGATCCTATCCATGATGTCGATGGCAGATTTTTCCAGGCTGCTTTTCATCGATCCCTCCTGATCGATCAATGTGATCGGCGGGATCAACTCGCCTACATTCATGACCAATTTTGGGTGTTGAAATTTAATTGCTTTTTGTAAACCATCCCTGATTCCGCCAAAACCGATCGGGATGATGGGCGCTTGAGAGCGATAACTGAGCCAGGCAGCGCCAATTTGTGGACTCATTTGAGCTGGATCCCAAATGCCGCCCTCAGGGAAAATTCCCAAAATTCCACCCTGATCAAGAATACTTAATGCCGTCATTAAACTTTTGCGGTCAAGGTTACCTCGATTGACGGGGATCAAATCATAAGCTTTGACAATCAAAGCATAAGAGCGGTCAAAAGGGATATCACCGTTTCCGATAAACTCGACCATACCAGGACTGTACACCGCCATCATGACGGCCTCAAGGACGGCTGCATGGTTTCCCGCCAGAATGACGGGACCTTTTTTGGGTAATCTCTCTCTACCCTGGATTTCGACATTTGCTAAGAGAGATAATAAGACTCTACCCACAGCTGTCATACTTTTCCGGATCAGGGTCCGTCGGGGGTATTTCAGGCGATTTTCACTTTCGGTCATATCAATCACATAGTTAAATATCTTGGTTTAGCGATGAAGCGGTATTGAAAGAGGTTAATGCGTTTGACAGTTGATTCTCAATCGATGTCAAACCAGCATTATTATACCCGTTGTCACCATGAGAGAAGATTGTTGTGATCGTTTCAAGTGCAAACTGGCTGTCTAAAACCTTTTTTGTTGACGTACGCTGCCTACCAACGCCAAGTATAATAACAGTGCGTTTAAAATCATTTAGAAGCGCACCAGAGTTATGAAGCATCTGCTGTCTTCATTGGATTGGATCAATGGATTTTTCAAAAATTAATTATCGAAGCGCCTTGGGTCGGCTGGTCAGGCTGCCGCTGCGTTTGCTACCAAAAAACATGGTCATGCCCATTTTACAAGGACAATTGCGTGGAAAGAAGTGGATTGTCGGCGCAGGTGAGCACGGTTACTGGCTGGGGAGTTATGAAATCCAAAAACGGTTGGCATTTGAGAGAGAGATCAAACCCAATTCGGTTATTTATGATATCGGAGCCAATGTCGGTTTTTATAGCTTGTTAGGAGCTTATTTGGCGGGGCCGAATGGCAGGGTGTTTGCCTTTGAGCCTTTAGAAAGAAATGTCCAGTTTATCCGCCGGCATGCAGAGCTCAACCGGTTCAACAACATCCAAATCTTTAAAGTGGCTGTTTCTGATCAGAGCGGTGAAGCATATTTTGATTTAGGAGCTTCCATTGCTACGGGACGTCTCTCGGAAGCAGGGACAGTCAAGGTGCGCCAGGTGCGCCTGGATGATTTGCTGATGTCAGGAGAAATTATTCCGCCTGATTATATAAAGGTGGATGTGGAAGGGGCGGAATATGCGCTGTTTAAAGGTGCTCGCAATCTGATTGAGGACCATCGTCCAGTAATCTTCCTAGATACCCATGGGCGGGATGTACACGAACCCACAATTGCTTTACTTCAGGGTTATGGGTATCAATTTGAAATGCTTGACGACCGGCCTTTACCAGAATCGAAAGAGATGATTGCGAAGCCAGGCTCGCAGTGAATTGGCGGATTTTATCACAAATAAACAATAATATTATATGACTAATATTAAATATTAACGATATCGTATGGCTTTAATGAGACTGTGGATTGGATACTTTATGAAAGTCTCACGCTCTAATTGCCCCACCTCTGACTGTCACCAACCCGGGTGCGTTCGGATCGCCTTCAATTCTGACCCGACCCGGGAAAAACTGTTCAATGACATAGGCGTTGGTCAGCAAGTGGGGGGTGATGTTGCTGGTACGAAATACTGAGCGGCCGTTGACTGCGATGAGCGGCAACAAGAGTTGATCGGCCAGGAAGCGGTCCACACAGCCGTCCGTCTCTAAGAAGGTCAGCAGTTGATCGACTGCCTCATCCGCGACTAGCTCAGCAGGCTTACCCGGTGCGCCTAGAGCAGCATAACAAGCGCAGCCGCCATTCGAAAAGTCGGCCCGCAATAAGATAAAAGTGCCTTTACCCAATGCGGGCATGTGGGAAGTGTTGATTTTTATGTCCGCACAAATGGGGTAAAGACGCTGCAGAGCTTGGTGTTTCTGACGTTTAGCAATTTCATCTTTGAGGCCTGCAACGACGGAAAGGCCGCGGATGCGAAGGAGGACGCCTCGGTTTACACAGGTAAAGGGGATTAAAGTTCTGGCGGGTAAAATTTTTACGTGGGATTGACCACCGCCGCGCGGATAGAAACCCCCTTTGAGCAACCTCAATTCAGCTCGGAAACCGATGGACGTTATAGCGGGCAGCCAGGCCCATTCGAGATAGTGATAGATGGGGCTCCACGGCACATGTGTTCCGCCGGTCAGGGTTACCATTGAAGTGCTGCCAGCAAAACTTAAGGGAATGAAGATTGTTTGTAAGACGAGGGTCAGCGCACCGGCAGTGGAGATCTCGAAGCGAAATCTGCCTGAGCGTAATGTGGATGGTTTCAGGGTCAATTCAGCGCTATCGAGATGTGCGCCTGATAGCTCTGCGTCCGTCAATTTGGCAATAGCGCTTACAGCTGCCAGGTGTTGTGGACGCAAGCCGGGTTGGTTGCGATTATTCCGGATGTGGTGAAGTTGAATGGGTTTTCCCGTCAGGGCCGATAGGGTCAGACTGGTGCGGAGAATCTGCCCACCACCTTCCCCAAAGGCGCCATCGATTTTGATCATAGGGGTTTCTCCCGTTTTTCGGGTTTAGCGTATCTTACCACAGGATGTTTCACGTGAAACAAGGCTTTGCTGTTTTTTTGCGAACACAGTCAATGATAGAATATTTAAGGGGTCTGTTTTGGGGTATAGTAGTGATGTTTCACGTGAAACATTGCCCGGTTGAGATGGTTTGATCTGACCTGAGCAGATCTGTTTATTTCGCTTGGGAGGATGGATGTCGTCGTACTGGATCATGGTCTTTAATCAGCATGCGTTGGGGCAATTTAGCGCTGCCTCCCTCCTTACAACCCTTAAAGGAGCTCATTTCGATAGGCTGTGCGATCAGTATGGTTTGGATCGCTCCCTGATCCGACCGACGTTAGCGCACCTGAGGGTTGAGATGGCGGTTTTCGAACACTTTCCTTATTTTCTGGTGTGGTATGGACCGAATAATAGTCCGCCGCTGGTGGTGACTGCTCGGGAGGCATCAATGGACGGACGCTCGCAGTTGTTGGTGGATAGGGTTGACACCGCCTTGCCACCCAGTGTCCGATCAATGCTTATGAAAACCAGGTTTGTTTGCGGTATTGAGCTCTTACCTAAACAATTGAGGGATATGGGGCTTGTTTTGGCTTACGAGTTAGCGCGCTGGGCAGCGGTTAGTGGTTCAGGCATCGTGTTAGCGTTGGACGGCTCCTGGTATCGCATGAACACCGATCAGGCATTTATTCCCTTATCATAATGAGCCGGTTTGTCCCAAATTGGTGAAGCCCAGTTATCAAATGCCTTATTGAAGGCGTCCATTACGCCCGCGCAGTGCCTCACACAAAAATGCCAGGGCGCGGCCCTCATCTCCGTTCATGATGATCTCGAGATGACAGCTCTCCTGATAGTCGCTGACGTTGATTAGACGCAATGCTTGATATAAGGCAGGCTCAACTTCGATCCATTCAGCTAACCGGTTGGGGGTTTCGTAAAAGAAGGCGCGGTTGAATTCATCTTGCCCGACATAGGTTGCCAAGGGGAAAATCTCACCTTCCAGCAAGTCTTGGAAGAAATGTGTGCCCAGGGAGGGCTCTGGCGCAGGGCCGATGCCTTCGCCAGACAGTTCCACCAGGGCTTTGCTGTTGAAGATATCCGCGTAATCCACATGGACGCCCAGATCAGGGTTGGAGGTACCCCAACGACCCGGCCCTACACAGATAAAGTTTTGCCCTGCCAACGCATTGTTAAGCCTGCCGATAGCGCGCTCAAGTTTATTCCTGGCTGATTGGGTTGGAATGCTGAAGTACCCCTCTGGGGGTACAAACAGCACATAATTGATCTCTTCTAACCAACCGCCAGCGACCATGATGCTGGAAGTGAAAACGATGTTGTCTGGATTGAGATCTTTTGGAAGCTCTACCTGACCGCCTTCACGCATATAACTCAATGGGCGACATTGGATCAAGGACAATTTGATTTCCGGTTTGTCATTACTGTTGACAATGTCAATGATGAATTCGATATCTATGGGTGATTTGTACTCATTTTCAAGCACATTTAATAAATACCGCATACGTTCCGGGAAAGGGGTTCGCCGGAGCAAATCTTCAAAGGTCAAGATCAATTGTGAGGGTTGTGCATTGACCAACCGGGAGCGAATTGAGCGGAAGTAGCCCTCTTGATCAACTTGGGCGATATAGCGTAGGGGTGGATAATCCCCTTTGAGGACATCATGGATCGGGAGGGTTTTCATCAGGTTGTCCTTCAAGTCGATCAGGTCCACATATTGTTGGGAGTACCGGCGGATCGATTTGACTGTGCTTGAAGGCCGCAGTGTTGGATGGCTGAGAGCAACCAGGCGGGGATAATCATTGCCGACCCGGTCGACAGCACGGGTGCCAAGCCCCCATACCATGCGAATAAACCCATCTTCAGCCCGTATTTGGGGAGACCAGCGGTATTGGTTATGGCTGAAGGCAACCCCTGAAGCATCCGGCAGGAAGTAATCACCATAACGATTGCCTTCTACGACTTGGATCAGAACTGCCATCCGTTCGTCATAATCCAGTAAACCACGACTGCGCCGGTAGAGCAAAGCTGTTGGGTTAAGGGTGGAGGCATAGATCCTGGCGATGGCTCGAGTGAGGGCTTTTAAATTATCATCAATTTTGCCTTGATTGGGGCAGAAAATGCTGTCATATTTACCGGCGAAGGCGGTACCGAAATTATCTTCCAATAAGCTGGAGGAGCGCACGATTAAGGGTTGTTTATCAACCGTCATCAACAGGGTTTTTAGGCGGTCAAGGATACCGGGTGGGAACTCGCTATGGTTATATTCTTCAAGGATTATTGGGTAATCCCTGCGCATTTCCTCTTCAGGCTTGTACTTTTGGTCGTTCCAGTGGTGTAAATTGTTGACCGAAATGAAGGTGTAAAACAGGTCAGAGCCCAAATAATAGGATTCAGGGGTGCGTAAATTATCCCGAATATCCGCCCGTGGGTGCTCTTTAAGGATGCGGGCAGCCAGTAGCATGCCGGCTGCTTTTCCACCGATCCGACCGGGGCCGATTTTGTGAAGACGAACCTCTGCCAGATCTGAAATCGTGAACCAATCACGGGCGATATTGATATAGCGCAGCTGGTCACTGATCATGTTGCGAATCAGGACGACTTTGATCTCTCTCAGCCGGTGTTCGAGGTGTTTTCGCTCTTCCGCAGGCATCTTTTCGATCATCATTCCTTGGTTGAACAGAAGATCCTGGGGGGCAACCTCGGGGTTGAAGGAAAACAACATCTCATGGCTGGTGATCCCGCGTTCGGTGAGCGCTTGTTCGATTAATTCTTCAATCAATTCAAAGCTGAGGTGATGGCTGAAGTAAAAATCTGTCAACTGGTCACGGGTCAATGCTTTACGCTGCTCCCAGACCTCGGCAGGTTCTTCGATTTGTGGTTCTTGCAGCCCTTCTCGCTCTTGAGATTGGATAGATTTGCGAATAACCTCTTGCTCAAATTCCTTGGGATCAACAAAGCCGCGCTTGTAAAGCTCCTGTCGCATCCGGTCACGGATCTGGGTAGACAAGATGGGGTACTGTGAGAGCACAAGGTAAATGCTCAATAAACGGTCAGTGGCACTGGGCGGCAGGGTCATAACAGGTTTACCTTTATCGTGACAAGTGATGGTACTAATTCTAATAGAAAACGAGGAAAAGTGAAACGAACAAAAAAGAGCGCCTGATTTATCGGCGCCCTCCAATAAACTTCACGAAATCATTGTCATTAACTGATGTGCATGGGCATGATGATGTGTTTGAAACTGTCGTCGCTCTGGGGGCGGATCAAGCCAGGCGTGTTTGCAGCGTTGGTCTCTAACCAGACATTATCCGATTTGATCACTTCCAATACTTCCCGCAAAAAGCGCACATTAAAAGCAACCAAAAGGGGAACCCCATCTACAGACGCGTCGACGAGGACCTCTGAAGTACCAGTTTGCTCGGATTGGGCTGATATTTCGAGGGTGCCAGGGTTGGCTTCACCGGTTTCAGGGATGATATTCAAACGAGCAACATTGGTGCCGTCGCGGGCAATGATCTCAGCTTGTTTGCAGGCTTTGAGCAATCCACTGGATGAGAGCAGGGTATGGGTTTTAAAATTGGCAGGGATGATAGCCCGGTAATCCGGGAAGGTGCCCTCAATCAATTGCGAAGCCAATTCAAGGTTGTTCATGTGGAAAATCACCTGTCCTCGGTCGGAAGGGAAGGTCATGATCAGGGTTTCTTCACCTTCGCCGCCAATAATCCGCGACAGTTCTACCATTGCTCGGGCGGGGATGATTGCTTCGACAATTCGAGACACGGCGTTGGGGATCTGATCTTCACGGATCGAGATCCTAAATCCATCGGTGGCAGCCATGGTGATGTGATCACCGTCCAGTTTTAGCAGCACACCTGTCAGTACTGGCCGGGCTTCATCTGTTGAGGCAGCAAATGCCACTTGCGAGACCATTTCTTTGAAATTAGTGATGTTCAAGGGCACGCCCTCTTCGAGGTCAGGTTCAGGGATAGGAGGAAATTCCTCAGCATCGATCCCTTTAATGTTGGTTTCAGAGGTGCCGCATCGAATATTCAAGGTTTGGGTGCTGTTATCCAGGGTCATCATGACCTGTTCGCTGGGCAAGTTGCTCACTAAATCGGTAAAAGTGCGTGCCGGAACGGTGATAGCTCCTTCACCTTCGATCCGAGCGCCGATCCAGCTGGTGATGCCAAGTTCCAGGTTGGTCGCTGACAGGCGCAGGCGGCCTTGATCCGTTTTTATGAGGATATTTGAGAGGACGGGCAATGTGCTGCGCGGTGAGACCGCTCTGGAAACCATGCTGACACTATGAGCAAGTTGTGGTTGTTTTACATGAACTTTCATCGGGTGCGCACCTCTCCTTTATCCTTTTGGTCATCTTGATAACTGTTAAAAGTATACATCGAAGATCGGTTTTTTACCAGTTCTTATTGAGGGGTCGATTTGGTTTGTGTATCCCGTATTTGTTGACAGCCTGGATGGTGTGAAGTAAGCTTAATTCTGTCCGGGTGGGACCGGCGCGGCGGAGCCCTGCAAACCCCGTCAGGTCCGAGAGGAAGCAGCGGTAAGCCGGTATCTCCGGGTGCCGCCGGTAATCCTGCCCGGGCTTTTTTTCGAAACCCATTGAATACCGCACTAATCGTGAGATGAACCAACGCATGAGCGACCACGACCCCCCAGTATGCGATTATGAAGGCTCTGACTACCAGCGTTGTTTTTGGGATGAGGGTGGTCGCGCTTATGAGGATGCCGTTGAGGCGATTGCGCTGCAGCGTCTGCTCCCCAAAGGTGGGTCCTTCATGCTTGAATTAGGCGCAGGAGCCGGGCGCAACACCGATCGCTATCTGGATTACCAACGGGTGGCATTAATAGATTACTCTCGCTCACAATTAGAGCAGGCGCGACGACGCTTGGGTGGGTCTCAGCGCTATCTGTATGTGGCTGCGGATGTTTACCGCTTGCCGTTTGTAGCGGGTTTGTTTGACGGGGCGACGATGATCCGCACCCTGCACCACATGGCAGAACCGGTTTTGGCGCTGTCCCAGGTACGGCGGGTGATGATCCATAAGGGCGTCTTCGTCCTGGAATATGCGAACAAACGTAACCTCAAAGCCATGCTGCGCTATGCCCTGGGACAACAGGATTGGAATCCCTATTCGCAAGCACCCGTTGAGTTTGCTGCATTGAACTTTGATTTTCATCCCAAAGCTGTCAGGCGGTATCTACGTGAGGCAGGCTTTGAAATTGAGCAGCAATTAACGGTCTCACATTTCCGGGTGGGTTGGCTCAAGCGGGTGGTGCCGCTGCAAGCTTTAACAGGAATGGATGCGTTGCTGCAGTGGACTGGGGAGGTGGTGCAGTTCTCACCGAGTGTGTTCGTTCGATCCCATGCTATGGGTTCTGGTCAACGGGCAACAGGTACGGCCATTTTTCAATGCCCGGCATGCGGATCCGTGATACCCGGCATGAATCAAGATTTGACCTGTAATATGTGTGGCTCGACTTGGGAATTTCAAGAGGGAATTTACGATTTTAGAATAAAAGATTAAAACACGCGCAAGCATTTGAACTAATTTATGGCATCAATCCACTCTAGGCAGCTCGGATTAGCAGATGGGGTTTTTACTAACTGTGTTGGTTGTTATTGGTAGTTCTCCCAGATCTTAATGACCAGGTTGGCATAGGTGTAGCCCATGTTGATGGGGCCGTAGCGAAAAAGGGCTTCGCGATAAGAACCGTGTTTTGCCACCAAATCTGCCAGCATCCGGCTGCCGTATGCAAGGTTAAACGCTGGATCCTGCAGTTCGTCAATGGTTGGGCGTGAGGCGAAGCAGGGACCATTGATGCACATGAAATCCGCGGCTAACCCATCTCGCGGCATAACCTGCATTAAACCCACTGCGCCGCTGCTGGAATAAGCCCAGGGGTCGCCGCCGCTCTCTTGCAATACGACGGCTGCGATCAGGGTAGCAGGCAGGCCGGTCTCACGGGCATTGGCTTCGATGGCTGAGCACCATTGTTGAATGGCGGGTGGGTAGCTGGCGGGCAGTGTACAACTCAAATTGGCCTGCGGTGCCTGTATTGCCAGATTTGCTTCGGGATTTGCTTGTGGGCTGTTTGAAGCTTGCAGGTCAGCAACCCTGGACGTCAGGGTAGGCGCAAGCTGGGCCTGTGGGGGCATCCTAGCTGCTGCTACCGTCCCCACCCAGATCACAATCAAACAGCCAATCAATACCGCTGGGATGACGATGATTCTTCGCATTGAATACTTCCTTCCTAAAATAGAATACATGTTCTATATGTTCTGGTTATAGTATAGCACAATCGTTCTATTTTACAAGGTTACAAAGGCGATCTAAGCAATTTTTTAAGGTTAAGCTGATCTTTTTGATTGGGGTAATCAAAGTAAGTTGGGCTAGATCACGAGCAATCTGCTTGGCACAATGCGTAACTAACCTCCCAGAGGTTCTGATAGGAAGGCAGAATGGATTTTTTTGTGATCAATGGTTTGGCCCAACAACCAACTTCTCCGCATTTGACCACATCATCGAGAGACCTTCATCTCCTAAATACATCCATACATAGGCCCTCAATCAGGCGCATAGCTAATAAATGAGAGATACACATGTTTTTCGTAACTGTTCAGGCAGCTCTGCTGCTGAATGGTGGAGGGGGTGT